>JYMV01021226.1_pt1 | contig 150641 bp, 136 predicted proteins | sample 338911 | NCBI WGS metagenome assembly JYMV01 (sample SAMN03354496, study PRJNA234377) | hydrothermal vent metagenome | biome: Deep sea; feature: Hydrothermal plumes at the Eastern Lau Spreading Center, Western Pacific Ocean; material: Seawater | place: Tonga | collected 2009 | depth 2000 m m
CCGTTTCAATGGGCCCCTGCCAAGGGAAGATGTGTTCAATGAATACTATTCACCGTTGTGCTCATGCCAACAATTGGACCGTACAGGAAACCGGTAAGACAACCGCCAGGCCTCCCCTAGAGCCGATAGCTCTAGGGACCTTAGCTGGACAAAACATGGACCCGGTACAATTGTCGCCAATTCATAATTGGCACTTAAACCACGGCGCCCAAATGATGGTAACAGGGCTGTGGCTACGCCCCGAACATTATAGCAATCCTAAAGATGAAGTTTTGGCTGTACGCGAACGGGTCGGTCTGATTGATGTCAGCACGTTAGGCAAGTTACAGCTGACTGGATTAGGAGTACCCGATTTGCTTGAACGCATTTACGTTAATCAATGGCGTAAACTTCGTTTAGGGAGGGTTCGCTACGGTGTGATGTGTAATGATGAAGGAATAATACTTGATGACGGTGTTTGCGCTCGTCTGAGTAATGAAACGTGGTACATGAGTACTACTTCCTCTGGAGTAACGGGCATCTTTGAGTGGATACAATGGTGGTTACAGTCAGGTTGGGGGAATGGTATCCATCTGACAAATTTAACTGAGGTCTTCTCTGCTTTCAACGTTACTGGACCACAATCCCGAGAAATGCTGAATTCCCCTACATGTCCGTTCGCATTGCTGAAGTCGCGGGGGTTCCGTGCCGATTAATGAGGATTGGGTTCACTGGCGAACTCTCCTATGAAATCCATTGTCCATCTGGCTATGCCATGCACGTCTGGGAATCTTTGATGCAAGCTGGAGAGGAATTCGGTATCCTGCCTTTCGGAGTCGAAGCGCAACGAATACTTAGATTAGAAAAAGCACACATTATTGTGGGACAGGATACAGACGCTTTATCTGATCCGCTTTCAGCTAATATGGAATGGATAGTTAAGATGAACAAACCCGACTTTCTGGGCAAACGAGCCTTTACACGGATCACTGCTGAAGGCACCAAACAATTGTTAGTTGGATTTAAGATGGACTGTCCTGATATTGTCCCTGAAGAAGGCAGCCAGATCGTAAGCAAAAAACCGGGCAAAAAGATAAAAATCATTGGTTGGGTTACCTCTAGCCGTTTTAGTCCTACTTTGAACCAGGCAATTGGGCTCTGTTGGTTGCCAACAGATTTGGGTAACCAGAATGGAACTTCGTTTACAATCCACCTGAATGAAAAATTAGAAAGGGCTTGTGTTCATCATGGGGCTTTTTACGATCCAGTAGGCGCACGGCAGGATGTCTGAAAATGTCAAATTTACCGATTAAATTAACACCATTGCATTCGGTTTCCCAGCAATGTAATGCACAGTTAATTGAACATCAAGGTTGGAAAATTTCCCAAGTTTATACCACACTAGAAGAGGAACTGGAGGCTGCTCGGCAAAGAGTTGCAATTGCTGATGTATCACCAAACGGCAAAATAATGGTTCAGGGCAACCAAGCGCACGCTTTTCTGACAGCTACTTTAGATCTGCCTACGATTACCATCAACGCCGGGACTTCGGTCATGGATGTAAAAATCTATCGCCTACGAAACGATATCTTTTTCATCAGCACTTTACCTGGTAAAGAAGAAATCATTATAGAAAACTTGATGGCTGCAACTCAAGAATCAAATCAATTTATCACAATCACAGATGTTACTCACGGACGATCGGAGATTATGATAGTTGGACCTGATAGTCAAGAACTACTGAGTAAATTGTGTGGGTTAGACTTTCATCCTTTGGTATTCCCCGATATGACAGCTAAACAAAGCAGTTTCGCCAAAACAATCCAGTTGATTATCCGCCGAGACATCCTTGGCTTAACTGCGTTTTCTGTTATTGGAGCAAGATCCTTGGGCGAGTACCTTTGGCATACTATTATTGAGGCTGGATATGAATGGGACATAACACTGATAGGCCAATTGGCTTTAAACACCTTGCAAGAACAATCGTCTAAATAAAGGAGACTAACATGACTCTAGATCAAGTTAAATCACTCGTCAACGAAAATGGTATCGAGTTTTTTCTCTGTTCTTTTGTAGAAATGAGTGGAGCTCCAAAAGCAAAAGTGGTTCCAGCAACCCACTTGGACGACATGGCAACTGAAGGAGCAGGTTTTGCCGGCTTTGCTGCCGGAGAAATGGGGCAAGGCCCACACGATCCTGACATGGCAAGTATCCCGGATTTTGACTCTCTAACGATTGTTCCCTGGCGCAAAAATGTGGCCTGGGTGACAGGGAACGTGCAGGTGAATGATCAACCATGGCCCTATTGTCCCCGAACTATTCTGCAACGCCAGTTGGAAAATTCTAAACAGAAAGGTTATATTTTCAACGTGGGCGTTGAGGCAGAATTTATGCTACTAAAAGGTGATGAAAATGGTCGTTACGCGCCGTGGGATTCTCTTGATACTTTGGAAAAACCTTGCTATGACTTGCAGTCATTACACCGAAACCTTGACGTAATGATGACTCTGATCAAATACATGCAAGAATTGGGCTGGTCCCCTTATGCTAATGATCACGAAGATGCTAACTGCCAGTTCGAAATTAACTGGGTCTATTCCGATGCCCTAACCACCGCCGACCGGCATACCTTCTATAAATGGATGGTAAAAACAATTGCTGAGGAACAGGGTCTACTGGCAACTTTCATGCCTAAACCATTTGCTAACTTGACTGGCAACGGAGCACATCTGCATATGAGTCTATGGGACGAGGAAAATCAAGAAAATCTGTTCCTTGACCAAGAGGACAGAAATGGATTATCACAGCTTGCTTATTGGTTTATGGGAGGTATTCTTAAACACGCTAAAGCTCTGGCCGCGGTAGCCAATCCCCTTGTTAACAGTTATAAGCGTCTGATTAGTGGGGCACCCCGATCGGGGGCAACCTGGGCTCCGGTTTATATCACTTATGGCGGCAGTAATCGTACACAGATGGTACGTATTCCTGCACCGGGCCGAATTGAAAACAGATCGGCAGATGGCGCAGCTAACCCCTATTTGGTAATGGCAGCCATGCTTGCCGCAGGCTTGGACGGCATTGAAAACAAGATCGACCCGGGGGAGCGGAATGACGATAACCTCTATGAAGTTTTAGAAGATGAACTTCGGCGGCGTGAGATTGGTGTTTTACCCAGATCGCTAAAAGAAGCTGTAGACTGTTTAGAAGCTGATGAAGTCATTAAACAAGCGTTGGGATCTGAATATGCTGATTATTACATACAGGTCAAAAACGAAGAGTGGCGTCAATATCACAATACAGTTAGCAAATGGGAATCTGATAACTATCTTGGTCTGTACTGACCCTTGATGCTGGATAGATCTATATTGAGTGGAAATTTACCAGCTTCACAGTAAACAGTATAAGGATGCAGTTGAGATCTGACTTAATGGAAAAACTTAAAAATTTACTTTTTAAGATCGTTTTTTGTACAATCATAGTGGAAAGTTTTTGTGCTTTACTCGTTGGGTATAGTGAACCAATTTCTAATGGTTTTAATTGGCCAAGCTTTCGCGGAAACCAACAGTTAACAGGAGTTGCTAAGAGTAAACTTCCTGCTGATATAGAGTTGTTGTGGACATTTGAAACAGAGGACGCAATTGAGTCGACCGCAGCCATATATGCCGGTATCGTTTACGTTGGATCGTTAGATGGTTATCTTTATGCTGTCAACCTGGACACAGGTCAAGTCAAATGGAAATATCAGGCTACAGATGAAATAAAATCGTCGCCGTCTGTATCCGAAAATACTATTTATTTTGGTGATGAGCAGGGCATTTTTCATGCGGTTGACATTCAAACTAACCAACAAAAATGGATTTTCCAGGCAGATGCTAGCATTATTTCATCAGCCAATTTTATCGATGACCGGGTACTATTTGGCTCATACGACCAATACCTGTATTGTCTTGAGGCAAAGACTGGTTCTTTGATCTGGAAGTTCGAAACTGAAGGTTATGTTCACGGAACACCTGCGATTGTGGATAATCTTGTGGCCGTTTCAGGTTGCGATGGTTATCTGCGTATAATCAACACCCAAGATGGTGTTGAAAATTGTCGGATTCTTTTAGGCGATTACGTTATAGCCAGTCCTGCTATATACAGCCACAATGCTTATATGGGAACATATGGCAATCAAGTGATTGCAGTTGATTTGAAGGCAGGTAAAATTCTCTGGAGGTATGAGCATCCAGTAAGGCAATTTCCGTTCTATGCTTCAGCAGCCGTGACAGAAAATGTCGTTATTGTTGGAGGTCGCGACAAGATAGTTCATGCACTGCAACCAAAATCGGGAAACCTGATTTGGACTTACGCAACCAAATCTCAGATTGAGTCCTCGCCAGTTATTGTGGATGACCGCGTCATCTTTGGTACATCGGCGGGAAATCTTTACGCGTTAGCAATCGATTCAGGCGAACCTGTTTGGAAATTCACAATCGGATCGCCTATTACCGCATCTCCAAGCGTGGCATCAGGTAAACTCGTTATAGGTGCCACTAATGGTGTACTATACTGTTTTGGGGAGAAATAATACTATGGATAGAAATGTCGAAGCGACTAAACCCGAACCGGCAACAACAAGAAATGAATCACGGGAAACAGAGATTGGAAGCGTTTTTGTTTCAAATTATCCCCCTTACTCATTCTGGTCGGAAAAGAATCTGCCAAAAGTTGAAAATGTCCTGAAGTCTCCTCCCAATATAGACACAGATCTCGGACTTTATCTTCACATCCCTTTCTGCCGAAAGCGGTGCAAATTCTGTTATTTTCGGGTATACGTGGATAAAAATAGTTCTGAGATTGAAACTTACCTTGATCTACTGGTAAGAGAGGTTGAACTTTACAGTCAGGTTGAAGCCGTAAAAGGACGGTCATTAAAGTTCGTCTATTTCGGTGGTGGAACACCATCTTATATTAGCAGCAAGCATTTAGATCAGCTTGCAAAACGACTCAAATCAGTGATGTCTTGGGAAAGCGCCCAAGAGGTTGCTTTCGAATGCGAACCTGGAACGTTGACACAAAGCAAATTACAAACTATTCGTGAGATCGGAGTTACTCGGTTGAGCCTTGGCGTTGAAAACCTAAATGATACCATTTTGATAGAAAATGGCAGGGCCCATTCAACAAAGGAGGTCTATCGAGTAATCCCGTGGATCCACGATTTGGAGTTTAACCAGTTAAACATCGATTTGATTGCCGGAATGGTTGGTGAAACATGGGAAAGCTGGAAGGACACAGTCAAACGGACTATTGATCTAAACCCTGATAGTATCACAGTTTACCAAATGGAGTTACCATTCAACACCGTTTACTCTAAAGAAATTCTCGGTAATGACAATGCAGGAACGCGAGTTGCCGATTGGAAAACGAAAAGGGAATGGCATAATTTCGCTTTTGAACAGTTTGAAGCAGCAGACTATCAGATTTCAAGCGCTTACACTATGGTTAAGAAAACCAAGCCGTCTCATTTTGTGTATCGAAATGCTGTTTGGCACAGCAGCGATCTGCTTGGTACTGGAGTTGCATCCTTTTCACATATCAATGGTGTTCACTTTCAAAACCTTACCGACTGGAAATCATACATCAACTCTCTGGATGCAAACCATCTTCCCCTAGGACGCGCGCTACCAACCAGCAAATCAGAAAAACTAATCCGTGAGATGATTCTACAGCTTAAACTTGGTCGAATTAAAACAACATATTTTCTAGAAAAATTTGGCGTCAACATTTTAGAGGAATTTGCAGCAGGTTATAGCAAACTTCAGGGTGAAGGTATGCTGACGTTCACTGAAGATCAAGTCATATTAACCCGAAAAGGATTGCTTCAAGTCGACCAACTATTACCCGAATTCTATGATATGAAATATCGCAATTCACGCTATACCTAGACCAGCAGGAAAAAAGAAAGATATAAGTAATGAAACAACCCTTTTTCGCACAAATATTTGTATTTATTTTTCTCAGTATTTTGATACACACCCACGCTGAAAATCATCAGACTTCAGCGTTAGAATGGTCCCAGTGGCTTGGTCCAAATCGGGATGGTGTCTCCCATGAAACTAACCTTTTGACGGAATGGTCAGTGAATCGTCCACAAATTCTGTGGAGAGTTCCGATTGGCAATGGATTCTCTGGCATTTCGATTGCGAAGGGACGTGGATATACCATGGATACTATGGATGGAAAGGAATTCATCTACTGCTTTGATATATCGAAAGGGAAAGAGATCTGGCGTTTTCAATCCGATGAAGTCTATCTCGACTCAATGGGAGGGCATGGACCACGTTCCACTCCAACCATAGAAAAGAATATGCTTTTTGCCATAAGTGCTCACGGTAAAATCTATGCCTTGAACGCCCAAAATGGAAATAAAATATGGTCACATAATTTAAAGCGACAATTTGGAGGAAAAACGCCAAGATGGGGATTCTCTACATCTCCACTCATTGAAGAGGATTTAGTTTTGGTTGAAGTTGGTGGTAGATCTAATGCTTCCCTTGTTGCTTTCGATAAGAACAGCGGAAACATAATTTGGAAGTCTGGCAAAAACAAAATTGGTGGATACTCATCGCCAATTGCCATCACAAGTTATGATATTCGTCAAGCAATCTTTTTCACTGGAAATTATTTAGTTTCTGTCGCCCCAACAAGTGGAAAGATATATTGGAAGCATCCTTGGGAAACGAGTTATGATGTTAATGCGAGCACACCTGTTTTAATTCCGGGTGATAAACTCTTTATTTCCTCAGGATATGGTGTTGGTGCCACAACATTACAGATGAAACTCAATAATGAAAGTATTGACGTTGAAGAAGTCTGGCGAAGCAAGGTGATGAAAAATCAATTTGGTACTGCCGTTCTGAATGGTGATTACCTTTTCGGTTTTGATGCCCGTATTTTAGTTTGTATCAACGCCAATACTGGGAAAGAGATGTGGAGACAGCGAGGATATGGTCAGGGAACACTAATACTGGCTGATAACCATTTAATTATGCTTAGTGACAAAGGCAAATTGGCATTGGTTGAAGCCTCCTCTTCAGGTTTTAAAGAGAAGGCAAGCATGCAAGTGCTTGATGGCACATGTTGGACCGTTCCAACGCTGTCGGGTGGAAAACTTTATCTCCGCAGTATGAGTGAGATAGTTTGTCTCAAGATAACCAACGGATAGCGAAATCAATTAACGCTGATCTATTAAATACCAGAAAATTAATAAGGACACGAATTCTAGTGCGAAAAATAAATCAATTATTATTTTTAATCCAACTTCTTATTTTTTCTTATTTTTTCTTTGTTAGTGCCTTAATAGCCGATGACGGAAATATTAGTCTGGATTGGCCTCAGTGGTTGGGACCAAATCGAGATGGGATTTCGCTGGAAACTGGATTGATCAAAAGTTGGCCAAAAGAGGGTCCCGAAGTTCTGTGGCGAACTCAAATTGGAGAAGGTTATTCAGGGATTTCTGGGGCTCAGGGGAGAATTTATACTATGGATTCTCGCCAGGATGATGAGTTCGTGGTTTGTATGGATGCCTCTGATGGAGAGGAGATCTGGCGTGCCCGAACCGATGAAAAGTATAAAAATGGTGAAGGCAATGGTCCACGTTCAACGCCGACTGTTGATGGTGATCAGGTCTTTTCCCTTTCTGCCCGAGGTAAACTTCAAGCTTTGAGGGCAGATAGCGGTGAGAAACTATGGGAGCATGATTTGGTTCCGGAATTTGGTAGCAACATACCAGGCTGGGGATTTTCCACTTCACCTCTGATTGAAGACAATCTGCTTCTAGTCGAAGTTGGCGGTAATGATACCAATTCAATTGTCGCCTTTGAAAAGGAAACCGGTGATGTAGCCTGGTCGTCTCACACAGATCAACCTTCTTATTCATCGCCAATTTCAATTACTTTCCGTAGTGTGCGGCAGATTATTTTTCTCACAGCTAAAACCCTTGTTTCTGTTTCTCCATTAGACGGTCAAATTTTCTGGAAGTATTCTTGGGAAGGCGGTATTAACATTGCAACGCCGATCTTTATTCCAGAAGACAAGATCTTTATCTCCACATCTTATGACAAGGGATCCGTATTGCTTCAGATGATACCTGAAGGAGATCAATTTTTAATTAAGGAGGTTTGGAAAAGTCGTGTAATGAAGAATCATTTCAACTCCTCTGTACTTAATAACGGGCATCTTTATGGCTTTGATAACGCTATTTTAAAATGCATTGAAGCCGACACTGGAGAGGAGAAATGGAAACATCGTGGATTGGGCAAAGGCTCCTTGATTTATGTTGATGGACATTTAATTGTCTTGGGTGAAGAAGGGAGATTAGTGTTAGTCGAGGCAAATTCTACTGAATATATAGAAAAGGCTGGCACGCAAATTCTGCGAGGAAGATGTTGGACAAGCCCAACGCTGGCTGCTGGTAAACTGTACCTTCGAGATCAAAATGAAATGGTGTGTTTGGATGTTCTACAACGGATTTGAGCCCAATCATCTCAAAATTTAAGATATGTACAACAGCATAACGGTCGAGTCTTGGCACAATACACGTTGTTCTGACAACGTGTCCGTATCTGAGACTGAATCATTGAATCGGGATAAACTGGAGCAATATCAGCTTATCAAATTTCGGAACATGCTAAGCTCTGTTCTAGCAACTAATCTTTTTTACAGGCAAAAACTTAACAAAGTTGGCTTGAGGCATCCAGCAGAGATTCAAACACTGACAGATTACCAACAAATACCTTTCACCACAAAAGATCAATTATCTGCCGATCAGTCCGCGCATCCACCATATGGCACCAATTTGACATTTTCACCGAGTGAATACATCCGTGTACATCAAACTTCTGGTACAACTGGTACTCCATTGCGATGGTTAGATGACACAGAAAGTTGGAATTGGTGGGGACGTTGTTGGACTTCTGTCTACCATGCGGCGGGCGTGACATCTGAAGACCAGATTTTTTTTGCTTTTTCATTTGGTCCGTTTATCGGTTTCTGGAGTGCGCATGAAGGCGCAAGACAGATTGAAGCCCTCTCTATTCCCGGTGGTGGCATGAGTTCGCTACAACGAGTCCAAGCCATTTGTTCAAATAAAATTACTGTCCTCGTTTGCACACCAACTTATGCATTGCACCTGGGAGAAGTTGCTCAATCAGAAGGTATCAGTATCGTTGATTCTGATGTCCGAGTCACAATTCATGCTGGCGAACCTGGGGCCAGTCTACCGGCAACAAAAAAACAAATTGAAACTATCTGGGGGGCTCAATGTTATGATCATACAGGGGCTACTGAGGTAGGAGCTTGGGGATTTGAATGTGAGGCCCAATCTGGCGTACATTTGAACGAAGGGGAATTTATTTGTGAAATTATTGATCCGGAAACAGGGAATCCAGCTGAAGAGGGAGAGTTAGTTATTACAAACCTTGGTCGGATTGGTATGCCGATTATCCGTTATCGCAGTGGCGATCAGGTAAAATTTAAGACCGGTGCGTGCTCTTGTGGTCGCCAGTTTCGTCGGTTGGATTCCGGTATTGTTGGGAGGATTGATGATATCCTAATTGTTCGCGGAGTCAATATTTATCCTAGTGCGATTGAAAACGTGTTGCGCGGTTTTCCAGAGATTATAGAATTTGCCGTAGATGTTTATCGACCAGGGGCGCTGGACGAAATTGAAATCCGGGTAGAGGTCAATCGCTCACAGGATAGTGCAAACCAGATTGTTGAGGCAGTCAAAAACGCTTTTCGACAAAATTTCGGCGTACGTGCTGATGTAAAAGTGGTCGAGTTAGGACAACTTCCCCGCTTCGAGCTGAAATCCAGACGATTTACAGATCGCCGAACCAATTAAATTCTCAAACGAAAGAAACTGAAAACTGTATGGATAACCAGGAATATGATGTTATTGTTGTTGGCTGTGGCCCTGCTGGTTGTACCACAGCAACCTTAGTTGCGCAAAAAGGGTATCAGGTGCTGTTACTTGAAAGAGATGAGTTACCAAGTTTTAAGGTTGGTGAATCGCTAATACCAGGTACATACTGGACCTTAAAGCGGCTAGGAATGATTGATCAAATGAAAGAGAGTCATTTCCCCGAGAAATACAGTGTTCAGTTTTACTCTCAAACAGGGAAGCCATCAGCACCATTTTATTTTTTTGAAAATGATCCACATGAAAGTTCGATGACGTGGCAGGTGCTACGCAGTGAATTTGATCAAATGCTGGTTAAAAACGCGGAGAAGCATGGAGTTGAAATTCGTAGAGGGACCCATGTACACCAAGTCCTTTTCGATGACAAAAAAGCGGTTGGCGTACGAGCAAAACTAAAATCCGATAAAAACACTCGGGATTTTAGAGCAAAAGTAATCGTTGATTCAACAGGTCAAAGTGCCCTGATTTCCCGAAAAATGAAGATGAACGTAGCCGACCCCAAACTTAAGAACGCATCAATTTTTACTCACTTTGAAGGCGCGTTTCGAGATGAAGGTATTGACGAAGGCGCAACCTTAATACTCCATACTGAAAATAAGGATTCATGGTTTTGGTATATTCCTCTGCCGCATGATCGTGTTAGCGTCGGTGTCGTTGGCTCTATAGATTATTTGATGCACGCTAAAGAAAAAGGTGCACAGACCATCTTTGATAATCAGATTAAAAAATGCAAGCCGCTACAAGAAAAGCTTGAGAATGCTAAGCAGGTCTTTTCCGTTAAAGTGACTAAGGACTTTTCGTATAGATCTAAACAGATCGCGGGTGATCATTGGGTCTTGGTTGGAGACGCTCTCGGATTCTTAGATCCAGTTTACTCCTCAGGTATCCTGCTGGCTTTTAAATCTGGAGAAATGGCTGCAGACTGTATCGATCTAGCGTTTGAAAGAAAGGACTTCTCAGCCGAACAATTAGGCGCATTTGAAGCTGAATTTATCTCAGGTATGGATGCTTTTCGCAAGTTAGTATATGCTTTCTACTCTAAGGAGTTTAGTTTTGCTAAGTTCCTAAAACGTTTCCCTAAATGTAAACAAGGGGTTATTGACATTCTTAGTGGTAATGTGTTCAACCAAGAAGTACAGGAGATCTTTAAGCCGATGCAAACGATGTATCCAACTCTTAAAGATCTGTCAGCATGACGTGAATAAGATTGCCGTTTTTCTACGTTGTTTTAATAGGAAGGTACCAATGAATTTATTTCGAGAAGCAAAAAGGCTTAATTTAAAATATCTAGGAATCATTCTTGTCCTTTTGTTGATTATGACTGATATTGGCTATAGTAGACGACAGTTCTTGAGTGTCGGCACAGCACCGCCAGGAGGTGCGTTTTTCGTAGTTGGTAGTGCCATCGCTCAAGTTGTTAATGACAATTTAGGCGATTTGTCTTGGCAGGTGTCCGCTGAAGCAACCAAAGGAACGCAAGAAAACATACGTCGGCTTAGAAATAGTGAGTTGGATTTTGCACTTGCCAATGCGGCGATCTCCTATTTTGCTGTACGGGGGCAAGGGGCGTGGAAGGAAAAATATCCGGTTAGAGTAATTATGACTTTGGCTCCAAATGTAGCATTCTTTATTACACGGAAATCTTCTAACATAAAGAAAATCATTGATCTAAAAGGAAAACGTGCTGTGGTAGGGCCTGCCGGAGCGGGATTTGAGTATTTCCTGAAACCGATTTTGCAGGCTCATGGTGTCAGCTACCAAGATTTCACACCGCTACATAATACGCAACTCGGATCAGTTGATATGTTAGCTGATGGTTCAGCTAAGGCTGCTTTTCTAGGTGGTGCTGTTCCGACAGCATCCATTGTGCAAGCTTCCGCTTCTCAAGATATTTTCTTTATCCCCTTTGATGAAGAAGCGAAAAAGCAACTATTTGAGAACTATCCCTTTTTTTCTCCAGCTACGATACCTGCTAATACCTATCGTAACCAACTTCAACCGTTTGATGGAATGAACGTAGGCTCAATGCACTTGGTCACTTCTGCTGATGTCGACGAAAAGAAAGTTCATCATTTCACTAGGATCCTTTATGAACATCGTCACCAGGTCGCCAAGAAGCATCCTGCCGGTAAAGCTATTAACCCCAAAAATATTGTCAGAAACACGGGAACACCATTCCATCCTGGTGCCATTCGTTATTACATGGATATTGGTATCTGGCCTAAAGACCAATAAATGTAAATAATATGGTTCAACAGATTCGGCGCTTTCTTTTCCAGTGGTTTGCCTTTGCCTTAAGCCTGTTTATCCTGATAGAAGTTAATTACCCTCAGCTCTCCCCCCAATCCCAGCTGTCAATTTTTTCCATGCTGGGATTAATTTTGGTATTTCTCAAGTACCCTGTTCATAGAAAATTTGCGGACAATATCTTTGCCCAAATCCTCGATCTCGTTTTTGCTTTTTTCGTCATTATATCTTTTGGTTATGTCCTGATACAAACCGAACCGATATTCCAAGTTCTCTGGATTGATAACCAGTCTCTTGGTAATCGTGCGGGTGCAGAACAACCGATCGATTACAAAATTGCCTTAATTGGTGTGCTACTTGTTCTGGAAGCTACCAGACGTACAATTGGTTTGGCACTGCCAATTCTTTCTGTCATCTTTTTGGTTTATGCTGCCTTCGGTTTTGCTTTACCCGATTGGCTATTTCCTCATAAAGGCTACTCTTTTGAACGAATTGCCAGCCAAGTATTTCTGCATAGTCAAGGCGTTTTCGGTATCGCTTTAAAGGTAATGTTTACTTACGTATTCCTCTTCGTTTTGTTCGGAACTCTACTAGAAAAAACGGGTACGACTAAATATATCATCAGTTTCACGAAAAACCTGTTTCGTTCAAGCATCGGAGGTCCTGCAAAAGTGGCTGTTATCAGTAGCGGAATGATGGGGTCTCTTTCTGGTAGCGCGGTTGCCAATACAGCAACAACTGGTACGTTTACCATTCCGATGATGCAAAGCAGTGGTTTTAAACCCAGCACCGCGGCTGGCATTGAAGCCGCAGCAAGTTCAGGCGGTGCTCTTGTCCCACCAATCATGGGAGCTGGTGCCTACATGATGCTTGAAATTGTCCAACCAGCAGTTACTTATCTGCAAATTATTAAAGCAGCTCTAATCCCAGCTATTTTATACTACACATCGTTGTTGCTTGTTGTTCATTTACATGCCAAACGTTTCAAGACACTGGTACAGGATCCCAATCAGTCTAGCCTTGAAAACTTGTCGAAAGTGCAGGTGGGGCTGTTTTTAACCGCTTTTCTCTCACTAATCCTTTTCCTGTTGATTGGTTACACACCTTTTCGAGCGGTCAGTTTAAGCTTGCTATTAATTCTGATTTTTAGCGCTTTTAGCCATCAAACTCGCATCAGTTTCAGCGGTATTTTGAATGTTATGGAAAAGGCAGCAGAAAGTGGTGTATCACTAATTGCTGCGGCTTCGTGTGTTGGATTGATCTTAGGTGTTGTTACCTTGACGGGAATCGGCACAAAACTGCCAAGCATTCTTCTATCATTGGCTCATCATAACGTGATTCTAGCTCTTTTTCTACTAATGATATCAACAATTATCCTGGGAATGGGGCTGCCATCTTCAGTCTGTTATTTACTCATGGCAAGTCTTATTGGTCCCGTGCTAAGCGATTTGAACTTGGTGCCCTTGTCGGTACACCTCTTCATCTTTTACTTTGGCATGATGTCGATGGTCACACCGCCAGTTGCCCTCGCAGCTTATACAGCCGCAGCCATAGCCCGAACCAGTATCATGGAGACAAGCTTTATTGCCTTTCGATTTGCCCTAATTGGGTTCGCATTACCTTACACTTTCACTATCCATCCAGAACTGTTGCTTATGTCTCCTAACCAAGGTAAGGTAAGTTTGTTGCTCGTTATCTTCAAAGTATTGGTAACCATATTCGCTATTGTCCCGCTAGCTGCAGCAATATCTGGCTATTGGTTCACCACATTAAAATTTTGGCAACGATTGGTGCTTCTCATACTAGCCCTAATTATACTATTGACCCAATTTGATGGTATTCAATATTGGTTAAGATCAGTTTCATTTGTAATCATCTCAATTATTGGATTCTACAACTGGAGATCGAAGTTTTCCTCTCCCAGTTACTAACTATTAATTTTTTATGGACACATGTATATGAACAGAAATCGCTGGCAATGGCTGTTTCTCCTTATGATTTCAATATTCTACTTGTTGCATAACGACTTCTGGTTATGGTCTAATCCGAGATTAATCATAGGATTACCAATTAGCTTGGTGTACCATATTGGATACTGTCTCATGTCTTCCCTGCTAATGATCCTACTTGTTAAATTTGCTTGGCCAAATCATGCTCAGGTAAAAGAAAACCGACAAAACAAATGACAATTACTATTGTTTTTACTTACCTGATACTGGTTCTGTCCATCGGTGTTCTAGGGCATAAATTTTTTCGCGGCACTGGCGAAGACTACTTTATTGCCAGTCGAAGTATCGGCTCCTTTGTTCTTTTGATGTCGCTTTTCAGTACGCATATGACCGCCTTTTCAATTCTAGGGGCTTCCGGTCAAGCCTATCATCAAGGTGTTAGCGTTTTTGGATTGATGGCTTCCTCTTCCGCCCTTGTCGTACCCGTCATCTTTTTTTTTGTTGGCACACGGTTATGGTCGATAGGAAAACAATATGGTTACTTGACACAAGTCCAATACTTTCGTGAAAGATGGAATTCCGATAGCTTAGGCTTACTCATTTTCATCATCCTTGTCCTGCTAATAATTCCATATCTATTGATTGGAGTCATGGGTGGTGGCGATACTCTTGCCAAGATAACCAATGATCAAATTCCGAAATGGCTGGGAAGTCTACTGATTTGTGCTGTGGTTGTAATCTATGTCTGTTATGGGGGCATGCGAAGTACGGCATGGGCTAATACCTTTCAGGCACTGGTCTTCATGATTCTGGGTGGTGTTACATTTATTCTTATTACAAGAAAGATGGGCGGGGTTCCTTCTATTATTGAGAAAATAAATATAGATCTACTAATTCCCGCTCATCGTCTCAATCCAATTCAATTCATTTCGTACACCTGTATCCCATTATCAACTGCAATGTTTCCTCACATGTTCATGCACTGGCTCACGGCGAAACATATCGACACTTTTCGCTTTCCCATAATATTTTACCCAGTTTGCATTGCCATTGTATGGGTTCCGAGTGTCATTCTTGGTGTGTTTGGGTCGGTGGCAATCCCAGGACTTCAGGGTGCCGAAGCTAACTCAGTCTTAATCCAAATGATAAAACGTTACTCCCCTGATTTCCTAGTAGGACTATTGGCAGCAGGTATCTTTGCGGCAATCATGTCGTCTCTGGATTCTCAGTCTCTTTCTATTGGAAACATGTTTACCCACGACATCGTGATTCATTATCGGTTTTTCGACCAGATAAGCGAAAAACAACGAGTTTTAATCGGGCGGTTATTTGTATTCATAGTTCTCAGCTTAACCTATATTTTATCGCTCGTTTCAACATCAAGCATCTTCAAACTTGGGGTTTGGTCTTTCACTGGATTCGCTTCACTTTTTCCTGTCGTTATAGCGGCTGTCTTCTGGAAACGAAGTAACAAATTTGGGGCATTTTCTTCTGCGCTAAGTGTTATTGTGCTATGGACCTACTTTTTCTTCCGTGGTTGGCAAGTGCCGAATTATACGGTGGCTAATACTGGAATAATGCCAGTTGTTTTCATTCTGGCTGTCTCAACGATTGCGATGATCGGAGGATCACTCATGACTAGACCTCCCGACCCAGACCTAATCAATAAATTCTTCCCACCTGACACTAGAGATCCATATAGTATAAAAACTTAAATTATGAAAATCGCTTATATTGCGGCTGGGGCGGCAGGTATGTACTGTGGTACTTGTATACACGACAATACACTGGTGGCAATTATACAAAAAAAGGGACATGACATCGCTTTAATTCCAACTTATACACCTCTCCGGACCGACGAAGAGAATGTTAGTCTCAACCGCGTATTTTATGGAGGGGTTAACGTCTACTTGCAACAAAAATTAGCACTTTTTCGTTATACACCATGGTTTCTGGATAGATTTTTGGATAGCACAGCTCTGTTAAATAGCTTATCTCGATTCAGTTCGTCTACTAATGCTAAAGATCTAGGAACGCTAACTATTTCAATGTTGGAAGGGGAGGAAGGACATCAAAAGAAAGAGCTCCGAAAACTTATTAAGTGGTTGAAAGATGAATATAAACCCGATATTGTTCAATTGACCAACTCCATGTTCGTGGGATTAGCACGTGAAATTAAAAAAGCGCTTGGGGTACCAGTTTTATGTGCTTTACAAGGAGAGGACATATTTTTGGATGATCTGGTTGAACCTTATAGAACTCGAGCTATGGAAATTTTACGTAAACGTTCGTTAGACGTCGATGGTTTTATTGCTCCTTGCCAATATTATGCTAGCATGATGGCAGGATACTTAAACGTTACAAGGGAGAAGATCTCCGTTGTGCCACTAGGGATAAACCTATCCGGACATGGGATTCATCAACAAAATGTAGATGATGAACCGTTTGTTATTGGATATTTGGCAAGGATTTGTCCTGAAAAAGGGTTACACATCCTTGTCGATGCATTTCACCAATTGGCTCAGCGACTTGGGGTGGATAAAATCAGATTGAAGGTCGCCGGTTATCTGGGAGGAAGAGATAAATCATATTTCGAAGAGATCGAACGACAAATCAATGTTTGGGGGCTATCGGCTTCCTTTGAGCATTGGGGAGAAGTCAACAGAGAACAGAAAATTAGGTTCCTAAACAGTATTCATGTTTTGTCTGTTCCAACAATTTACAAAGAATCGAAAGGACTTTTTGTTTTGGAAGCCTTGGCTAACGGCATACCAGTTGTCCAGCCACGACATGGCTCATTTCCTGAATTCATAGAGGCAACTAGCGGTGGCATACTGACTGACCCGGAATCTCCTGATGCAATCGCATCAGCCATATTGCGTTTGATTGACGAACCGGAGTATCGCAAGCAACTTGGTCAGCAAGGCCAAGAAATTGTTCACAACCAGTTCAGTGATGAAGTGATGGCTGAAGCAACGTTGGCTGTTTATCAAAAATATATTTAAAAAAACTAAAAAGGAATATTAAAATGCGATGGTTAATCTTTGCACTTATGACCGTAGTGTCATGGGGGCTATATGGAGTGTTTTTACATAAAGGTCAGGGATTAATGGCAGACCCAGCACTTGGACGTTATAAAGCCTTTTTCTTCGTGGGTATCGCTTATTTATTAACAGCGGTCATTGGATCCGGAATTATGCTGATGGTTAGTGGTGCCGAATGGACCTTTCCTGCCAGCGGAATGTTTTGGTCTGTTTTAGCGGGACTTGTCGGTGCTATTGGTGCATTTTGTGTGCTATTGGCATTTGGGGCTCAGGGTACTCCTGCAGTTGTAATGTCTATTGTATTTGCAGGAGCTCCAATTATGAATGCTATTGTCGCGATAGCACTGCATCCTCCAGTAGGTGGTTTAAGTGCTTTACGTTGGCCATTCATGCTGGGCATTATACTGGCCGCTGTTGGAGGTTTTTTAGTTTCACTTTATAAACCCTAGATACCGGCAAAGGACCTATAATGCCTGATGAATACCACACCAAAAGGAAAATAGAGTTTTCAGATACTGATTTAGCTGGCATCGTGCACTTCAGCCGTTTCTTTATCTTCATGGAAACAGCTGAACACCAATTTCTCCAGTCACTAGGAACCAGTGTTTCAACTGAGTATAAGGGGGATAAAATCGGATGGCCCCGCCTAGTGGCCTCCTGCGAGTATTTTCATCCAGCCAAGTTTGAGGATGAGCTAGACATTCATTTGACAATTTCCAGAAAAGGCAACAAATCACTGACGTATCAGTTTGGTTTTATACGGAATGGACTGCTCCTTGCGCAGGGAAAATTGTCTACAGTATGCTGCATCTGTAATCCCAACGAACAAATGAAAGCCATCCCGATTCCAAACTTCATTGCTGATCAAATTGAAGAAGTAGATGCTGCTCATGAATGATCCAGTTTCACTTAGAATTTCAAAAGTCTACAAAAGTTTCGAACACATTCATCATACTGTAAGTGTTCTTCAAGACGTTTCGTTTGAAACAGTTCAATGCCAATCGCTGGTGATGACAGGACCATCAGGATCAGGAAAAAGTACATTGCTTCATCTGATTGGTGCGCTTGACAAACCTTCATCCGGTGAAATTGCAATCAACGGAACCTCTCTTCTAAATTTGAGCGAGTTGGAATTGGCAAAATTTCGGAATCAAATGATAGGTTTTGTTTTTCAAGATCATCATCTCTTGCCTCAGTATTCGGTACTGGAGAACGTTCTCATTCCCACCATGGCTTTTAAAAACATGAGCCCGAATCCCCAAAAGCGTGCCATAGATTTACTGGAAAAAATTGGTCTGGCGGATCGCATTTCTCATCGACCTGCTGAACTGTCTGGCGGTGAACGGCAACGCGTCGCAATTGCTCGGGCACTAATTAACCAGCCCAGTATAATTCTCTGTGATGAACCTACTGGCAACCTAGACCATGATACGGCAAACACAGTTATATCATTGTTATTTGATTTACACCAAACCGAACAAAATATCTTGGTTGTTGTTACGCATAATCAGGATTTAGAGCATCGATTTGATCGGCGGTTTGTCTTTAAGGAGAACTCTTGCATCGAAGTTTAGCCTATTTCTGGCAAATCAATCTGGCAGTATTACTCGGTGTGGCTATCGCAACTGCTGTACTAACCGGAGCTTTGATAGTTGGCGATTCTGTTCGTGGAAGTTTAAGGCATTTGGTTCTACATCGCCTGGGTGGAATTGATTATGCTCTTACATCTAACCGATTTTTTCGTCAGGGGTTGGCAGTTGACCTGTCAAACGAACCAACATTCAAACAACGGTTTCACGGAATTGCTCCAGCCATTTTTTTACGAGGAACCGCCATCGCTAAAAACACAAAATCCAGAGCATCAAAAGTTAATATTTACGGAATCGATCATCAGTTCGTCAAATTGTGGCAACATGGTGTGTCCATGGATCCGCCACAAAATGATGTTAGTCCAGAGAACTTAGCGGTTTTCCTGACAAAGAATCCAGGTCAAATTTTTCCTTCCATTGTCATCAACGAATCGTTACGAAAAGAAGTGAATGCCGAGATTGGTGATTCTCTTCTGGTCGCTTTTGAACAGCAAAATGATATTCACCGCGAATCTTTGCTAGGTCGCCGTGACTATTCAGATGTTGTTCAACAATTTAGGCTCACCATCACAAAAATTGTTCCTGATAATGGTATTGGAAGGTTCGGGTTACATCCACACCAGCATTTACCGATGAACGCTTTTATAGCAATGCCCGCTTTGCAAAAGGTTCTCGGTATACCACATAAAGTCAACGCGCTTCTCGTTGGTAATCGCAACTTTGATCAGAATGTTTCTGTTGATTTGCAGGGAGTATTAAGTCAAGCCTGGAAACTATCTGATTTGGGTTTAATTGTTGATCAACAGGAAAACTACTTTGCCATAGAAAGTTCCCAGTTCATTCTACCTCCAAACATTGCAACAATCGTCGAAGAACTGGCAACCGAGCAAAACCTACTTTCATTGCCGGTGATGACATACTTAGCTAACCAAATGACAATCAATGACCAAATAATTTCGTACTCTACCATCTCAGCACTTAATGTTAATCAACTAAGACATAAAGATAAAAACGGTTTGGATAGGACACCATTCGGAGAGCTGAAACTGGTCGAAGGAGAATATCCTACCTCCCTAGCGAATGATGAGATTCTTCTTAACCAATGGGCAGCTGAGGATCTGAATTTGCTGGAGACTTCCTCAGCAACGATTGATGTTAGCTATTACATCGTTGAACCACAGGAAAAACTGGTCACACGAAACACCAAATTCCATTTAAAAGGAATTGTTTCGATGAGTGGTCTGGCAACAGATCAGCAACTTACGCCGGATTTACCTGGCATCCATGATGCGGATGATATATCTGAGTGGAATGTGCCATTTCCCATTAATTTTCGGCAGGTTCGATCTCGGGATGAAGCATATTGGGACAAATTTGGGGCTGCACCGAAAGCATTCGTTTCAGAACAGACGGGGCGACAGTTGTGGGGAAACCGGTTCGGAGAACTAACTGCTATCCGAATTGCAAGTTCAGACAGAACAAAAGTTAATGAAATAAGCACAACATTCCAAAATCAGCTTTTAACGCGTATCAGACCTGAACAAGTCGGGTTAGTATTTCAACCTGTGAAAGCCAAAGGATTGGAAGCATCTTCAGGTACAACAGATTTCAGCATGCTATTCATCGGATTCAGTTTGTTCCTGATTGTGTCTGCTGTACTTTTGGTTGGCCTCCTATTCAGATTGAACATTGAACGGAGAACAAAGGAGATTGGTATTCTGCTCTCAATGGGATACACAACCAGATCCATTCGCTGGCGTTTGCTCAAGGAAGGGCTCATTCTTGCTGGGATTGGAGGTTTGCTAGGTCTGGTTGGTGCCGTCGCGTATGCTCGGCTAATGTTAATTGGTCTTCAAACTTGGTGGTTGGAAGCGGTAGGAACATCTTTTCTTCTTCTACATACCAGCCTGCCAAATTTAGCAATCGGGTATGTTATAAGTCTTATGGTTGTTTTATCCTCGATTGCTTGGACAGTGCAGAAACTCAGTAACGCCTCTGCCAAATCACTGGTAACTGGAACAACAGATGAGAGCCTGAAATCAAAGAACCAAACAGTCCGACCAAAAAGGATTTTTGCTTTCATTTTTCTTGTTGCAGCACTTGCTTTGATTATGTTTTCAATTCTGGCAACAACTTCACTATCAGCCAGTTTGTTCTTTGGTAGTGGAATACTGCTGCTGTTGTCAGCTCTGACTTTCTTTTCAATATGGTTGTCAAGTAGGAGATCAACATCTCTGGATCACAATACCACAATTAAGATGGGAGCTAGAAATAGCGCACGCCATCCCGAACGGAGTATGATCTGTACGACCTTGATTGGATGTGCCTGTTTTATTATTGTGGCAGTTGGCGCCAACCGCCATTCGGAGACTCCACGCATTTCGCATTTGCAAAAAGCATCCGGAAACGGTGGATTCGCTTGGGTTGCGGAATCTGCCATACCCTTGCATCAGGATCTAAATTCTGAAACTGACAGATTTGAGTTAGGGTTTTCCGATTCTGAGTCGAAATCTTTCCGTGGCCACCACATTTATTCATGTCGTCTACTACCAGGTGAAGATACAAGTTGTCTGAACCTATATCAACCGCAAAAGCCGCGTATCTTGGGAGTCTCCAACGATTTCATCCAAAAGGGTGGATTTCAATTCCATCAACAGATCGAAAAACGGAAAAATCCTTGGGAACTACTTAATCAGAATATAGAAGAGGGAGTTGTCCCAGTTATTGGTGATTATAATTCCGTGCTATGGATACTTCACCTTGGACTAGGCAAAGATTTGATTATACAGAACGAATCAGGGCAGGAACTAAGGCTCAGGTTTGTTGGGCTCCTCCAAAGCAGTATTTTTCAAAGTGAATTATTAATGTCAGAAACCAATTTCACCAAACATTTTCCGAGTCAAAGCGGATATGGATATTTTCTGATTCAAACACCTAATTTAAATAGGAATGTCAAAAAAGTTGCCCACATTTTGGAGGAAAAATTAGGTGACTATGGGCTTGATGTAACCAACACAATCGAGAAACTAGCAAATTACAGAGCCGTTGAAAACACATATCTTTCTACTTTTCAGACACTTGGAGGGCTTGGGCTGCTTCTTGGTACGTTTGGATTAGGCATACTGTTGCTAAGAAATACAATTGAAAGACGCGGTGAATTAGCGATGCTATGTGCCGTGGGGTTTCGGCAATCGACTTTATCGACAATGATTTTGGCCGAAAATGCATTTCTGCTGGCGGTTGGGATCTTGATTGGCACCAGTTCCGCCCTCACCGCAGTCGCACCACACTTGATAAAGTCAGGTACAAATATACCTTGGATTTCTTTAGTTGTTACTTTAATTTTGGTATTTAGTGTTGGGATTGCAGCTAGTGCGGTCGGTGTCTGGGTAGGGTTCAAAACCCCACTTCTTGTGGCCTTAAAGGAAAAGTAACTTCATGGTTAAAACCCAGGAGGAATAAATCCAACTAGGAGAATGACATGTATATAAGCATTACAACTGATGAACTAAGGACTAAGAAACTATCCCCTATCCACTTAGAAGAAACAATTAAGGCAATTAATGAGGATGGATATGTCATTATAAAAGATGTCATACCCCATGAACCCTTGGACATATTGAAAGAAAAAATGGGCCAAGATTCAGAAATATTAATCAAATCGGAAAAATGGGGTGGTGCTGGTCACCTGCATGGGCATCTCCAGCAAGGGCCTCCTCCTTTCGCTCCCTATGTCTTTTCCGAAATCGTTGCCAATCCGTTTATAATTCAAGTTTCCAAGGCTCTATTTGGAGAAGGTATATTCAACAGTTTTTACAATGGCAATACAAATTGTCCCGGGAGTCTGAAGCAACCATTACATATGGATGGTAAACATCTATGGCCCTGTTTAGAAGTTTCACATCCTCCTGTATCTGTTGTTATCAATATTTCTCCAATAGACACTAATGAAGAAAATGGAAGCGTTGAACTCTGGCCTAGTACACACTTGATCGGAGGCACCCCTAGACCCATGACAACAGAGATTGAAGAAGCACGTCGACAGATCATACCGCCCATACGAGGCAATGCCCGAAAAGGAAGCGTTTTAATCCGAGATGTTCGTCTCTGGCATCGTGGTGTCCCAAACCAATCCAGCCAAATGCGGCATATGATTGCTATGATACATCATATTGGTTGGTGGCGCAGGGGCCATGCGCTTACTTTCAATCGCGGGAGTGAATCGGCTTTTTTGGCCTGTGATTTGGATCACAACGCTGTTTTCACGGATGAACCTGTTGATTACCTGTTTTTGCAAAAGAAATTTAGATAAAAAATATCAGAACAGCCAATCAGATTTAATCATGCTTCTAGCAAATTAGAGATGAATCGCATTCAACACAACCTCCAATCCCTAGTACTCCAATCCTGATACCCTATTGTACTTGACCCTCAATTTTTATCTCTAGACTATCCAATAGTCCCATAATTCTTGAGGCAGATTTTTACGAATATCCGCATCATTTTTGTGTGTCCAGCGTGAAAACAGTCCAATTCGTGGTGACTCTTGAATATTGGCTGAACCGCTGTGACTCAGCCAGCCGTGCCAAAGGATTACGTCTCCCGCCTTGGCGATAAACTCTTGTGGAGGTTTAGTTGAGTCACCCTGAAATATACCCCAGTTATGTTCATCCCATTCCGGTATTTCTCGAAATGTACCCTCAATCTGGTCAGGGAAATCGAGGAAGTAGCGGTGCGCGTCCCGGTGACTGCAGGGCCAATATACAAAAGCACCACCACCGGAGTCAACGTCATAAAGGTAGGTCGTTGCGCCAATCATCAGTACCGCTTGGCACCCTTCTCCAGGATAACCATCAAGATGCCCTGTTTCAGGCATTTGCCATCCATGTCCTTCTTGCGGCCATCGTATCAATACACCGCAACCACCACCGTTAAATTGCTCTCCACCCAATTGTTCAACAATGGATTTTACGTCCAGTAAACCACCTAACTCCGGCGTTAGTTTTAGATTGCCAATATTTTTGCCTACAGGCCAACTATCTTTATCCTCCAAACTCCCACCAGCTTGCACCCAGAACTGTTCCCGCCACGCTTCAACAAGAGAGGTATCAAGAAAATCTCGAAGAACCAAGTAGCCCTCCTGTTTGAAAGAGTCAATCTGATTCTCCGTAAGCTGGAACGCCCCCATTAAAACTCCTTCCTTCAATTAATTAAACATCATTCATTAATCTAACTGCTGGCTCGCGAGAACAAAATTCCATAGAAGGCGCGGACTTCTCCATCCGAGTGATCTCGCCAGAAATCAACCGGTATTAGAGAGTCATTGACCATAAAGGGTCGATCTCGATGCCCATAATAAATCTGAGCAGTTTTTCGTTCTTTCCGAGTTACATGTACGGTTGCAGTATGTAGGACGGAAAAATTACACAAAAATAGCTGTTCCTGCATCTCCATACAAATTGCAGATTCCCCCTTGTTTCAACTGAGCTTCTCTATCGTCAAGGATCGGTTGCTTAACCGATTCCGGTGAAACAGAAAAACAGTGGGTTGTTTCATCGACATTAGACAAGTAAACTATCAGTTGAATATTCTTCATTCGAAGAGGGTGTTCTATTAGATGCCCGCCATCTCGGTACCACCCCCAATGTTTAGGATCTCCAATATAAGCAGCCATGTGCTGAAGACCAATCTCTGAAAAGCAGATATCGTTCTTCATCAAACTGTTTAGAGGTTCCATGACTTTGGGATGCCGAATCAAGCTATCGAACTCGGGCGTGCTGACCAGAACATCGTAATTAACTGTTTGGTGATTAGAGCAATCAAACCAAAAATCTTGTTTCTCAGCGCGATCCTGATCATAGAGATAAAGATAAAATCTAGCTCTTCGTCGGTTAGGATTCTTCCCAAGGAAAGGTATCCGTTTCGCTGAAAGAATTGATAATCCTCTTGCTTCAACTTTGTGCCTTTATCCAATTAAAATTCTTTTCACGAAGCTATTATGCATGTACTAGTTTTTGCTATTTCATTAGATCGTAGCACATTTTGTACATTAGAAATAGCCTCTAAAAATCTACATATCAGGCGAATACCACAAAAATATATGGTATGTACGTTCCACCCCAATTATCCATAGCAAAAGCCAAACTTCTAAATTATCAGGCATAAATAGTGTTATAATGTTAATGGAATATGGACCTTGTATGCAACGTCCTGCTTTAATATGGCAAAAATAAGAATTATCAAACCCACTTCTCAAATAGAATGGCAAAAAGAATTTGACAAATTATTTGTTGAGGTTGGATGCTTTTCATGGGAAAATATGTACGACAAACAAGCACGTGAATGCTGGTGGTCATACCCAGGGAGACTAGGGCAATCACAGCCGCGAGGACGTGGTGCTTTTGAAGACATAGTTGTTCCCGACAATATATCAACGAACCAAACTCATATCACTGCTATTATGAGATTTATAAGGCAATCAGAAAGAGTATTAGAGGACAAGTACGTTACGGAAGATATTGTCAGTGAATGGTGTCAACTTGGTCAAGAAAACACAAATGAAAAATCAAGCTCGCAAGAAAAAGAGTCTGCCAAAAAACTAATTGAAAAATCCTATCGTTACCTAGAAAGGTTTTATAATGGTGAAGATATTATGAAGGATTCTGACGTTGCTAAGATGGTAATACATAGTACTTACTATAGATCAGTAATTGATCATATCAGCCATTAACTATATCAAACATGTAGATTAAGCAGGATGTAGCAATTGAACAAACCCGTATTTCATCATTATCTCAGTTTTTATATATCACCAGTGACATATAAAAGAAAATATTTACAGTATAAAGCCTAGATCGCCTTCTCAATTATGAAGGTACCGTTTAGACTGAAAAATGAATATAAAGCAATCGATTTTCAGAATAATTAGTGTGGATGACGGACGAAATATAAAGTCTCAAATCTTCGATATATTTATTTCTCTATTAATACTATTGAGTGTCTTGGCAATAGTCCTAGAATCATTTGATCATCTTACTGAAAGATATAAAAGCCAATTCCATTATTTTGAAATGTTTGCAGTGGCCATCTTTACCATTGAATATGTTTTAAGATTCTGGACCAGTGATCTATTGTATTCGGATTCTCGAAATAAAGTGCGTTCTTCCATCAAGTATTTCTTTTCATTGTCTGGGCTGATCGATTTACTGGCAACTCTTCCCTTTTATGTATCGGCAGCTGGAACAGCAATTGGTGATTTTCGGTTCCTTCGGACTGGTAGACTTCTCCGTAGTCTGCGATTATTACGAATTCTTAAGTTAAATAAATATTCGAAGTCGCTGGGCTTATTAGGCGAGATCATCATGGAAAAAAAGAGCGATTTACTGGCAGCGTTCATGTTTACTTTCGTGTTAACTGTCATTGCTGCGTCCTTAATGTATAGTGTCGAACACGAGGCCCAACCTGATAAATTCCCAAATATTATTGAAACATGTTGGTGGGCAGTAATCACACTGACAACTATTGGATATGGAGAAGTTACTCCGAAAACGGGTTTGGGCAAAATTGTTGGAGGATTAATTTCAGTGCTATGTGTCGGTTTGGTAGCGTTGCCCACTGCGATTTTAAGTGCTGGTATGATCGAGAAATTACATAGAACAAGGCATGATGAAAACATGTTGGCCGAGGGGGATAAAAATCTAGAATTGGACTCTTTGAGACAAGACATAAGTGACAAAATCGAAGCTATTGATGAAAAATTAAACGAATTAATTGAAAAAATTGAGAACTGAGTCTTTTGTAAAAAGTATCCCAGACTCATAAGCTACACTAATTCGTCTAGACTGGCGTTAGAGCAATAATGTGAAAATCCGCTCTTCAACTCTGAAACCAAGTTCAATTTAGGCTGTGGTTACTCCGGAATCAGGCTTTGCGATGCAGTCAATATCCAACAGTGGCCGATAATTCGTTTTCATGTGCTAGATTGAGGTACCTTGAGTCCAATGTGACTGGCATTTAGAACACGTTTTGAGGGTAATCCTCGCCTAACAGGATTACGTTACTGCATCAATGGAACAAATTATTAACTTTGTTTCGACTAAAGGCAACGGAAAATCTGATTAGACCTATCCACTTCATTTCGGCTTTAAGGGGCATTTTCAACATAAAACAGGTGGTATTTGAAAAAAAACTAATCCAAATTAATATTTCTGCGTCTAAACACAATTGGGCCTAGTTAAGCCATTATTTCGTGGGCTTCTCGGACTTAAGGTCTTGATAAATTAAGCACAATATTATGTTACGTTATAGCCTAGAGGGAATGTGGATACCGATTTTGATAGTAGTTTTTTCTTGTCAGATATATTTAGATTGACGTTTTCTCTCTGGATGTAGGAGAAAACGCATTTGAAAACCTTTTCGCAGCTCAATCTAATTGAGCCACTTTTACGAGCCGTGTCGGCTCGGAACTACGACACGACAACCCCAATCCAAGCGGAAACAATTCCGCCACTTCTCGCTGGGCGAGACGTTCTCGGTTGCGCCCAAACTGGCACAGGAAAAACAGCTGCTTTTGCCTTGCCTATTCTGCAACACATTGCAGAGCGACCCAGCCTTAGCAAACGCCCGTATATTCGAGCCTTGGTCTTGGCCCCAACCCGTGAACTGGCAGCACAGATTTGCACCTCCTTTGAGGCGTATAGTCAGTTCCTGAAGACCCGCCAGACGGTGATTTATGGTGGTGTCCGACCTAGTACACAGATCCAAGCACTAAAGCGTGGCACCGATATTCTGGTCGCAACACCTGGTCGATTGCTGGATTTGCAAGAACAGGGATTTGTCGATCTGAACCAGGTTGAGTTTTTCGTTTTGGATGAAGCTGACAGAATGCTCGATATGGGTTTCATCAATGACATTCGATCGATTATTAAGCTCTTACCAGAGCGTCGTCAAAACCTACTCTTTGCGGCGACCATGCCACAGAGTATTTCCAAGTTGGCTGACTCAGTCTTAGATCAACCGTTTCGCTTCCAAATTTCGCCCAAAAAATCGGTGATTCAGGAAATCCAGCAAGAGGTAATGTTTGTCAAACAGTCAGACAAGCGTCATTTGTTGATCCGGATCATTCGAGAAAACCAAGTTGCGCAGGCGATTGTGTTCATGAGAACCAAACATCGTGCTAGCCGTTTGGCTCAGCAACTGAACAGAACTAAAATTAATGCCGAAGCAATTCACGGTAATAAGTCGCAGGCGGCACGTGAACGCGCACTCAGAAGTTTTCGGAAGGGCGAAACTCGCATTCTGGTCGCTACTGACATCGCCGCCAGAGGGCTAGATATTGATGGTGTGAGCCACGTGTTTAATTTCGATTTACCAAACGAAGCGGAGAGCTACATTCATCGAATTGGTCGTACGGGTCGAGCAGGCAGATCTGGAATTGCAATTGCCTTCTGCGCCCCCGAGGAATACAATTATTTAAAGGACATTGAGAAGTTGATGGGTATTCAAATCCCAGATTCGAAGGTGGATCAAGGTTGGGATAGTCAACCCACTACAACAGAAGGTAAAGCAATGCCTGAAAAGCGAGTTGGGCAAAAACCTGTCTCACTGGAAAAACAGGAGCCTAAACCCAAACGAAATAACCAAGTAAACCGAAAGTCAACCCAGTTTCGGCGTAAGAAGACATCAACGAGTAAGTCTAAATCGCAATTACGATTTGCGGCTGCTAGTTCCTAAACTGATCCAAATCTAAATCAGAAAGGCCGACCGGGATTCCCGGTCGGCCTTTTTTGTTTTTGACTTTAATGTGCTGATTGTATGTCCAGATCAGATAATAAAATTGTGCTGTTCATCAACTTCTTGTAGAATGGGTGGGTTGAGGGGTTTGTTCTTCTGAAAACAGGAATATGATTATGAGTCAGAAACACTATCGAGCAGGAGCCATTGGCCACACTGGCGCTGGCAACTACGGTCATGGCCTCCACCTTTCTTACCGTTACCTAGAAAATGTCGAGTTTATTGCAGTTTCAGATCCCGATCATATGGGCCGAGAAAAAGCGGTGGCAGAAACCAATGCCTTGCGAAGCTATGCTGACTACAGAGAGATGTTGGAGCGAGAAGATCTAGACATCGTCAGTGTTTGCCCTCGATGGGTAACAAATCATGTGGAGATGGTGTTAGCTTGTCTGGAAGCAGATTGTCATGTATATTGCGAAAAGCCGATGACAGCAACTTTAGCAGATGGAGACCTGATTGTTGAAACGACAGCACAGAAAGGGCTGAAAGTTGCCGTCTCTCATCAGGGAGTCTACTTCCCATCCACTCATGCACTGAAGCAGTTATTGCGGGATGGAAAAATCGGGCAAGTTGAATCGATCCGTGCGCACGGGAAACAAGATGGGCGTGGTGGGGGCGAAGATATGATAACTCTTGGAACGCATACCTTCAACATGATGCGCTTTCTAGTGGGTGATGTTGACTGGATGACCGCTCATGTTACTGAGGCTGGAAAAGAGGTTGGACTTGACCATGTTCGCCCACCGACTGAACCCGTTGGGCCTGTAGCGGGCGATTGTATTGAAAGTTACTTCGCTTTCAAAAGTGGAGTCACTGGCTTTTATGATTCACGGAAGGATCGGTTTGGACGAGGTGGGATGGAGATCTACGGTAGACAAGGCATCATTGCCCTGAACATAGGCCGATCTCACCAAGTCGCAATCTGTCCATATCCGTGTTGGAGAATTGGTGATCTGTCCCAACAGTGGGAAATAATCGAAATTTGCGATTCACCACCTACAAGTGAAAACTCACTCGATTATGGCAATCGTTTGGCGATCATGGACTTGATCGAGGCAATTGAACAAAATCGGAAACCACTTTCTAGTGCTAGCGATGCAGTAGCTGCCCTCGAGATGATTGTCGGTGCATACCAAGCACAACTGACCAAAGCCCGTGTCAGTTTCCCGATGAAAAATCGTCAACACCCACTGAGTCATTAATAATTCTAAAGGAAATATCTTATGAGAATAAGCATTGTCGATTGTGGCGAAAGTAGTGGGAGTTACCTATTAGAATATGCTAATTTGAGTTAAGGAGACCCTGTTACTGTCTGCGATATTAACGAGACAGCTCCGCTCAAACGAGTTGATACCTTTAGAAGTCATAGGCAGCTAAACCAATTACCAGCGATGGCACATCCCACCAACGAAAAAAGTAACTACCATCCACTAACCGAAGGATAACTAATGAGAATATACAGATAAATGACGGCATATATACCGTGACAGCTTGGAAACACATTAAACTTGTGTCCCGTTTTTTTATGGTGTGATATATTATCAGCGTTATTTTTTTCAGGTTTAAAGATAAATATGATTGGGGTACCCGATGATAAAACATAACGAAGTAGATAGGTCGTTTGATTGTGAACCAACTTTAACCGATTCGCAGGTATTGGAATTTTGCCATAATGGTTTTCTGGTTTTGAAAGGTGTGGTTGATGATGAAACTAATCAACTCACCTGTGCCTATCTAAATGGAGAGATACCTTCCAATCCAAGTTTCATTCCTAAAAGTTTGACAAACGAGGACCTAGATCGGATTCGCAATTCACATGAACCAAGTACGCTGCTTCTTGAAAGGTGGTTCATCAAAAATGTTCTTCTTAATTCACAATTGGCAGGTGCACTACGCTCATTACTTGGTAAAAACGTAGGGTTACCCGTCTTGGTGAGCAGGCATACTACTGAATGTCCATCTCCTACACAAGGATGGCATCACGACGCAGATCACATATTCGGGCCTGAACTCAATTTCCTAGAGGTGTTTTACTATCCTCAAGATACTCCAGAAAAAATGGGGCCAACTGAAGTTGTTCCCGGGTCCCATATTACTCGCACACACCGTGAAGCGGAAGATAAAGGTGTCTCTGCTGCTGGTCCGGCGGGAACGCTTTCCATCCACTCTCAAAGCATCTTGCATCGCAAAGGTGAATCGACCGCTACGGGAACACGCCACATGATAAAATACGATTATTGGCGTACGGTTCCTCCTCAAAGAGATTGGATCGTTGAGCCAAACTTCGACTTTCAGAAGGCTCATTATGGCCATCACGGCACCGCCAGATACATTGCTCATATGTTTTATTGGTTATGTGGAAAAGGCGAAGAATATCGGATCATCGGTGGACAAGGATGGCCTTGGTCAAGTGTAAACCAAATTGGTCCGTCCTATGGCTTTGCTAAAACTGAAGGCTATCTTCCGAACTGGCGAAAGAATAATTCGGACGATTACGCGAGCTAAAAGGTTGCTTGCCGTTTGCAGTTAGAATGGCCTTTGTCCACATTGGCAAGTTGCTTGCACGTGCAAAGAGCCCGTTCTCTTATTAATCTTGGAGAATAGAACAGGTCTACAGTAGCCAAATTCGACCTCTCGCTTAAGTCAAAGAAACAGAAGTTCGGAGACTTTTGAGCCACACATTGCATAAGGATTTAGCTGTCTCTCAGCTAGGACTCTGGTGAGTTTCACTGCTTGCGCAGGAGATCTACTCGACTCTATACAGGTAGTCAATCGCTATGGTAACAAATAGATTGACGGATGAAGGTTTTTTTAGGCTTCGATGTCGTTGTTCTTATTAAAATTGGAAAATTGTCAAGAACTCTTGATCAATTGGACTTACAATGCCCATCCAATCCAGTATTTAGGCATTCGGTCCGAAACAAAGTTCGCCTCTCACCCCCTCCATCTTGAAAGTAATGAATTGATTGACGAGTGCTCCTATTCTTTTAGAGTTGCTTTGCCCTCGATTGCACAAAGTTCAAGATATATAAATGGAGAAATAATTGGTATGAATATTGTTACTACCACAGGCTATGCTCTACTAATATAAAACAACCAAATGTTTTCTATAAACATTTACAGAAAAGTAGATTATATTGACAGAAGTCTAATCTCAAACGTCAGGGTTACAGAGCTTGAAATGATTAGGTTGACACAGTAAAATAGCCTCCAGCTTAGAGTAATCAATCTCATGGAAGAAAATATCAAGCAAATAATAGTGATGAGGATAGATCAATGTTGAATGCCGACCAGATTAAAGATTTCCAGCAGGACGGCTTTTTGCTCGGAGATCGCATTTTGGATGACGATCAGGTGGAAGAACTTCGAGAGGAACTGGATCGTGTTATTGCTGAGAGACCGGAGAAACCAGATCTCAGCCAGTCAAAAGCGACGCGCATTGCCAATCTGGGTGGTAACCCAGATACGCCAGTTTGGCAAATTGTCAATATGTGGCAAGCTAGCGAAGCTTTTCGTGCCTTAACCTTTCACTCGATAATTGTCGAAGAAGTTGCGCAATTACTGAATGCCGAGGAACTACGTGTCTGGCATGACCAAGTTCAGTATAAGCCGTCGGGGATCGGTGGTATCACCGGGTGGCATCAGGATTCTCCTGCCTGGCCCAATATTGCACCGAAAACAACACAAATTTCGTCGTGGGTCGCGTTAGATGATGTTGATGAATCGAACGGTTGTATGAGCATGATTCAAGGGTCACATAAATGGGGCGTTTGCGGACATTTCTTACACCAGATGAAGTCTTTTCAAGACGTGCCCACATTGTTCGAAAACCAGGAACTTCACGTTGTTTTGCGGCCTGTAAAAAAAGGTTATGTTCATTATCACCATGCTTTAGCTTGGCATGGATCCCATCAAAATACCAGTGGCCGTAGACGGCGTGCTATTGCTAATCACTACATGACTGAAAATACTGTCTACGATGAAACTGGTGGACACCTTATGAAGCCGTTTGTAACTGTTGCTCACGGTGAGAAACTCGTTGGAGATGTGTTTCCTCTAGTGTGGCAGAAAGATAGCGAGGTGTAAATTGACAAACGAGGAAAAATTTATTGTTGATCTGGAGGGATACTTGGTGATTAAAAACGTCCTGACAAAAGACGAAATTGTGGAAATGAACCAGATCATCGACAATGGGGACAGAAACGGCCCACCAAGTCGCTGGGGAGAACCTTTTAAAAAATTGATTGATCATCCCAAGATTCTGCCTTATTTGATTGAGTTAATTGGTCCAAGCGTCCGGCTAGATCATGACTACGCTATTTTTATGCAAAACGGCAGTTCGGGAGGTGGACTTCATGGAGGGGAGGATGGTGGTAGACCAGGAGGTAATGAAGGAGATCATTGGTACAAGTGCCGAGACGGCGTAATCCGCAATGGTTTGTGTGTGATAACCTACAATCTTGCTCCTGCAAAGCCTGGTGATGGTGGTTTCGCCTGCATCCCTGGCAGCCACAAAAGCTATTTTTTGCGCAATTTGCCTGATGAAGTTCGTCATTTTCAGCGGCAGACCCATTATGTGGTTCAGCCAGAAGTTGAAGTTGGAGATGTTGTGTTCTTTACCGAAGCGCTAATACACGGTACGATGCCATGGACAGCCGAAAACGAACGACGTTCTTTACTCTACAAATACAGTCCAGGACATTCCGCTTGGTCCGGAAACTACTATAACCTCAATGATTACGAAGAATTGACGGAAAGGCAAAAGCTAATGTTAGCTCCACCCTCTATTGGTGGAAGATCTAGTATTACACTTGATGATAATAAGGGGTAGCTCGGAATCAGGCAGGTATTTGGATGAGTGACCCAAGGGTCTGTATCTGCTAATGAGAGTTCTTCGCTACAACCGGATGCAAAATGACATGGAAATTTGGCAGGAAATGAAAGCAGAAGACTATCAATTCTTTCAGCAAAACGGATACCTTTCCTTGGGAAGAATCCTAACCGACGAAGAGTTAGGCTTTTACCTACACCTCTATGACCAGGATCGTGCTGAGAAACAGGATTTTTGGTTTGATTATGGACATCATCACCAGACAGCAAACTACGATGTTCTTGTTAGTACGCCTGAATTTGATAGTTTGGTTCGACATCCCAAAGTCATGAGACCTCTAAACAATTTAATGGAGAACGATATTTGCTTTTCGGAGATTGGTATAAGACACATGGCTGCCTATACTGGAGAACCAAGACATTGTGTTTGGCATCGAGACGGTGATGTTCACGGAGGAAGGCATCTAATGGGACACCCACTGAGGATAAGGAATGTTCAACTGATGGTTTATTTGTCGGATGTTGATGAAACAACCCACTGTTTCTCTATTTCACCGGAATCAGTTGATCAACCGGTCTTGCAAAAAGGGGAGCAGTTGAAAAAAGGAGGAATCCATAATCTACACGGTCAAGCAGGAACAGCTGTTTTGTTTAATTTTTCCGTCCTACATACTGCAACCGTACGCGTAACTCAGAAAGAACGAAAAACTGCTCAGATTTATTACGGACATCGGAATCGACCGCATATGGCCAACGATTCTCTAATACCAGTTGATTTCTGGCGAGATCACCCAGATGTAGAAGTCCGCGCCTTCTACGGGGTTCTAAACGATAAGACGCGCAAATATCTGGAAATAGCAGGAGCTAAAAAGCATTCCTTAAAAGGATCAGCAGAGATCTTGTATGAAATTGATTATAAAAATCGACGAAAGCGGTCGCTGGCACAAAATGCGTAGGGAGGAAGCTTCTCTCCTGACATGAGTATGGACTATTAGTTTGCAAATTATCAATGAATCAGCAAAAGAGGTGGTAATATGGCACTAACAATTGAAGAAATTGGCACATATAACACGCAAGGATTTGTTCTGGTCAAAGATGTGCTGAATCCAAGCGATACAAAACCTGTAATTGATGAGTTGGAAGCTTTTATTGATGGTCAAGCTCAGGAATTATATGATCAGGATAAAATTACCGACCTACATAAGAACGCACCTTTTGATATGCGTTATGGTTTGTTACTCAAACAATGTGCAGAAATTGGTAACGGCATGGACATTATGCATATGCGTGCTCCTGCCATGTTTGCATTTTTAGGTAATGCTATTTTTTTGGATGCAGTTGAATCACTGGTTGGCCCGGAGATTACCTGTAATCCAATCCAGCACGTGCGAGCTAAACCACCATCAGATTATGGTCATAGTAGCTGGTCACATGGGGTTCCTTGGCATCAAGACGCAGCTGTAATGATGAAGGAAGCGGAAGGATCAAATGTGATTACCTGCTGGCTACCACTCAGCAAAAGCACAATTGAACGAGGTTGCCTGCAAGTCCTGCCTAAGGTTTCTAAGATGGGTTACTTACGGCACCAGAAAGAAGGTGGTACTATGATCGTGCCCGACTTAATGCCTGAGTTTGATCCAGTCTTTTTGGAGTGTGATCGTGGCGACGTCGTATTTATTAGCCGGTTCACACCACACTGTTCTGTTCCAAACCAGTCCGATTACTGCCGTTGGTCACTTGACTTGCGCTATCAACCAACAGATCAGCATACAGGACGAACATCAAACCCTGACTTCATCGTCCGCAGTCAAAGTAATCCGGATAGTGTATTGACCGATTACAATGAATGGTGTCACCTTTGGGTTGATGCGTTTGAAAATCCGAGAGGTCATGCAGTACATCGGACAGATTAAGATAACCACATTTTGGGATACTACCCTGTTACACCATCCCTAATTTAATTCCATCAAACAACTCAAAAAAATTGGTAGATACTTTTGCCAGTATATCCACCTGCCGGCATTAATTATCACAAGGGCCTAATCTTTTCTTTGCAACAGTGGATGCTTGATTCACAAGCCAAAATATGAATGATAAACAGTGTGCAAGTTGATTAACTGCCTAACCCAGTGAAAAGGACTTAGCGCTTCATCTTTCTGCAGACTAGACCGTTTTTACAATGACAAGGAACTGTCAAAGATCCGAATGTGGGCCATGACAATTCTCAACTGCACCTACTACTGGTTGGTGGTTGCCAGCAACTAAGATCAATCGACTCCTTAGCAAGACGACCAAATCGGTCTGTTACTTCCTCTCGAGAGACAATAGGCCAAATCGGGTATGAGAAAGAGGCAAGGCGATTGGCTCTGCTGGATCTATAAGGGCTGGATGACTGTGGTAGGAAGAGGAAGAGCTCACCATAGATCAATAAGCGTAATTCCTAAGCCTACCAGAAGCCCTTCAACAGGAACATATTAGAGGGGACAATACCAGCGTGGGGTAAAGAAGAAATCTTCCTTCCATTCATAAACTAACAGGATATTGATGAATAGGTACCATGTTAGCCTTTATATAAATAAATCGTCAGCCAGGGTTATATCTCCCCACGCATTCCATGACATTATGTTTTCTAAAGGGATTTTAAACTGGTTATAATCCCAAATGGCGAGTTTTCTGCCATCTTGGTGCCGCACGGCCCAACTTACTCGTACTTTTGACGTATCATCAGCAATGTTTGGGTTGCCTAACTGCTCTTGTATCTGATCATAGGTTGCAAGCACTTGGAATTGGAAGTAAGATCCATTTTGGATATAATATAGATGATCATTCGGTGGAGAACCTGTCATTTCCTGCTTCTCCCATGATTTAAAATATAATGTGAATATTGAGATTACAACTAAACATACGATACAATTGAAAAAACAGTTTCAAGGAGAAGTGATTTTTTTGGGATTTGAAAAAATTAGGTTGCAGTTCTACACCAAATCAGGTTGTTCACTATGCGAAGTTGCCAAAGCAGATTTAAAAAAATTGCATCTAAACTTAATAATAGAAATTGAGGAAATAGATATTACATCAGATACTAAATTCTTTGAGAAATATAAGTACCTAATTCCGGTTGGTGAGTTAGATGGTATACGTCTTTTTACTCATCGTATCAACACTAAAGCTTTGATACGTCGACTTAAAAAAATGGGAAGGTTGCATTGAATTGGCTATCTGGATACTTTAAAACAAGAGATCCACGATAAACTTAACGATATTGTTTCAGCATATATTTATATGGTATAATTGTTGTTTTTATTTTCTTTAAAGCTATCTCAACGATTTTTTTGGAAACAATAAAAATAATTTCACATTTATACAAGGAACTCGAAAATGGCAAGAGCAGGGCGTGTAAAGATTAAACTCGAAAGTACTGCCGGAACTGGTTATTTCTACATTACGACAAAGCCAACCAGGTCACAGGATAAAATTGAACGGAAAAAGTACGATCCTAAAATTCGCAAACATGTTCTCTTTGTTGAAAAACGGCTAAGCTAATTAATTTTTGATTCTATGCAACGCCAGAATTTAAGGTCTGTAAACAATACCAAGTCTCCACTTTCGTTCAAAAATGCTATCAAGGATATCCACACCCCAAAGGGTCGGTATGTAATCTATGCTATCCTGACTATGTCAATTGTGGCACCCATACTGCAGAAAATGATTGGTCTAGTTGCTAGTGATAATATAGCTCTCTATATTACATTAGGGATTATGGTTATAGGCTTATTTTGTGTTGCTTTTAAAATGGATAAAATTTCAGAGGTTATTAATCAACACCAACTGGACAAACTTAACCAACGTCTGAAGAATAAGAAAGAAACTAACCATTCAGATGCCTAAAGCAGAGCTGACTTACGCTAGTGCTGGTGTTTCATTCGATGCTAATGAAGCTGCTATGACCAGCATCAAATCAACAATTGAATCGACCTATCGACCGGAAGTACTAAGTCATGTTGGCAGCTTTGGTGGTCTTTTTCAACTCGGTAATTACAATCAACCTGTTCTAGTTTCTAGCACTGATAGCGTTGGAACCAAACTTAAGTTAGCTTTCATGACTAGGCGTTATGACACTACAGGATTTGATCTGGTCTCGCATTGTGGCAATGATATTGTGGTGCAGGGAGCAGAACCACTTTTTTTTCTAGACTATATTGGTACAAGTAAGCTCGCTCCTGAAGTTACTTCCGAAATCGTAAATGGTCTAGCGAAAGGATGTCTGGAAATTGGGTGTACCTTAATTGGTGGTGAAACGGCTGAATTGCCTGGATTTTACAACGATGAAGAGTACGATCTCGTCGGAACCATTGTTGGTGTTGTTGAAAGAGACCAAGTGATTACTGGTAACCAGATTGAGACAGGGGACCTACTAATTGGTCTTTCCTCAATGGGGTTACATACGAATGGGTTTTCACTAGCCCGGAAAATCGTCTTTGAGCATTGTGGTTATGAAATTGATCAACACATTCCTGAACTCGGCACAACAATTGGCGATGAGTTACTCAAAAATCATAAGAGTTATGTCAAGACCGTATTAGATTTGCAAAATCAGTGTAAGATTAAAGGTATCGCACATATCACAGGTGGCGGTTTGCCGGATAATCTGATTCGTATCCTTCCAAAAAATTGCCAAGCAATAATCAGGAAGGATAGTTGGCGTATACCTCCTATTTTCCCTTTCTTACAGGTAAAAGGAGATGTATGTCAGAAAGAGATGTTTCATGTATTTAATATGGGCATTGGTTTGGTGATTGTGATGTCTAGAGATGACGCAGATACTGCGATGGCATTTCTGGAAGATGTTGGAGAAACACCATTTTTAATTGGAGAAATTGTTTCAGGTAAACATGGAATCGAAATTATCTAGACCAATTTTAGACCAAGCAGCCATAAAAGAAATTTGCGATGTCCTAGCGACAACCAATTCGCAAGTTGCATTTCAGTCAATTGCAGAAGAGGATGAAGCTGATCTTGCCGTTTTCTTGCTGACTCTCCATCATACTTCGGACGAACTTGCTAAGCATGCATCTGAAATTTTGCTTGCGCTTCCACCAGAGAAACAAGCTACTGTAGCAGAAAATGTAGTAAAAACTGAAATGGCCGACATTGATAAGGTAAAGGCAATAACACATCGAATCATTGAACAAATCACGGAAGCGGCAGAAAAAACAATTGCCTTTGGAGATGGAAAAACGAATCTTATAAATATGTTATCGGACATGTCACAAGAAGATCGGGGGAGTTTGCTTGAGTCACTAGAAGTAAAAAATGAGGATCTCGTAACAGAAATTAATCAAACCCTTTTTCCATTTGATGACTTGACAAAGCTTGACGATGATGCAATCGGAACAATTATAAATTACCTTGGATCTCCTACGCTTTCTGTGGCTCTTCACAATGTCCCTCCGGAAGTCCAGAATAAATTTTTCGATGCCATGGATCAAGAAGCGGCAGAAGCTGTTAAATCAAGATTTAGTGAACTAAGTTTCACCGAGAAACAAACTGCCACCACCGCACAGAAATCGATCGTTGATCTAGTCCAAAGACTCGCCGCCAAAGGATTCATCAAGATTAATTCTTAACATATAAATCGTGTTTTTTGGCATTACTTTACAATACACCGGACAATTAGCTTAAGCAGTATTTCATTCTCGTCCATGGTTAATCATATCAAGCGATTCAAAAAAAGTTTTTCCCTTCAAAAAGAATGGGTACGATAGATTTACCTTCATATTTGAAATGAGTTCCAAGAGACTTGCCGTCACAGTTCTTCTGATAGTTTTAGCTCATGTTAGTCCGGCTAATGAAAACCAAGGTGTTAGCGTTTATAACGCTCAATTCACTGTTTCTTCAAAACAATTGACATACCTTTCTGAGGCCCTAATCTCTGCCATCAATAATCAGCTTTTGTCATTTCCAGAGATTAAAGTTTACGATTCTGACAGCAAAATTGAAAACACCTTTCAGGATCTTAATCAGATCCTGCAGTTGGATAAAGTTCAACTCCTACAGATTCGGCGTCAGACAGGCTTTGATGGCCTCGTTGCCGGCGGTCTGGAACTAACTGATCAAAAAATCTCTATCAAGCTGCATCTTGTTGATTTTTCATCTGGCAGGATCTATTTAAACGACCAATTTGAAGGGAAATTCGGATCAGATCTACTCGAAAGTATTGAAAAGCAAGTTAAAGCCTTTGCTAATACGTTAATTCATTATTACGACTCCACTATCACGATCACCTCCGAACCAACTAATGCTGATGTAAACGTAAACGGTAAACAGATTGGTAAAACACCAATCAAATCGCTGGACGTGGCAGATGGCATCCTCGAAATTAGAGTTAGCAAAGACGGCTATACTCCATACCAAAAAGAAGTAGAGGTGTTCCGAGGTCAGCGTACATATGTGCATGGCCACATGTATGACCAAATTACAGAACATCTGCTGAACAAAAAAAGCCGGTGGAAACTCGACTCCATGAATTTTAGTATTGGCACCAGTATGCAGTGGCAAAACTGGAGTGAGATCAACGCTGAAGCAGGCAGAGTGGCAAATTTTCGCTACACATCCAAGTTTGGCCGGTGGGAACTTGGCTTGGAAGTGAGTACAGCAACGGCATCTTCCTGGCATGCAAATCAGAAATTTGAAACTTTCCTCGGCAAAGATTCATCCACTAATGAGTTCGAAATTACCTTTTCACGATTTTGCTTGGTTAGTCAATTCAATCTCGTGGAAAAACTAAATCAGTTTGATCTCTATGTGGGGTCACAGCTGGGTTATGCATCAACCCACTCTTCACAATATAACCTTGGCTGGTATTATCCAAGTGGCAATAATATTGAAAACCGACACGTTAATCCGGTAATTGGTGGTGAAATAGGGATGCGGTTCTATCTCGGATCAGCCTTGAAACTTTCTACCTTCATTGGCGGCAATTCCGCTGGAAAAATGAGCTACAATCGAAAAACGGCAAACTACTGGGGAGAGGCGACCTACAAAACCAAATCACTTGGCTCAGATCATGTTTACTTCGGAGGAACCTTAACTTATAGTTACTGGTCTGTGAGAAAATAATGGAAGTAAGAAAATGAGAGAGATCTATTTATTTATCAGTCTGTTTGTTTTATTAAGTTGCGGAGGTTCTGAAGAGAGCTATGAGGATGCAACAGCTATGGATGCAGAGGGTATGATTGTCCCCAGGAGCAATTATACCCAACTGCAAAATCAGATCTTTTATGGAACCGTCCCAATTGAGTTGGAAATTACACCAAAATCAAACACACCATCGTTTGCTTGGAGAACAACCGGATCGAAATTCATGGTTTTAACTATTTTTGAAGATAAAATAGATCTACGAGGGAAGACAGTCGCCAATCCGCAAGACGTCGTTTGGACTTGGCATTCAGGCGTTGGAAAAGGTCGTGAAGGAAATGTTAGCTTCAGTGACGGAGCTGATGTGGAAAAAAGTGAAATTTCAAATCCTGCAACCGCAACCTCTTTAGAACCCAATTCAATTTACTACATTGCAATCTGGGGATATGACGATGCTTACAACTTAATGTATTCCAGCAAGGAGTACAAGTATCAGACTGCTCTTAGGTAAATTACAAACTCCTAACTTCAAATTCAATTGCCAATTGTTTGCCGGGCTGCCCACTGAACTCAATCGGATAGTCACCATCAAAACAGGCTGTACAGAAATTTTGTGGAGATTTAACACACTTCAACATCCCTTCAATACTTAGGTAACCTAGACTGTCGGCCTCAATATATTTCTGGATCTCTTCCACTGACCATGAATTGGCAATTAATTCTTTCCTTGTTGGAGTATCTATACCATAAAAGCAAGGATATTTATTTGGCGGTGAAGATACTCGGAAATGGACTTCCTTGGCTCCTCCCTCCTCACGAATTAGCTTGACAATCTTCCGTGAATTCGTACCGCGCATAATAGAGTCATCGACAACAATAACCCGCTTCCCTTCCAACACATTTCTTACCGGGTTCAATTTCACCCGCACCATTAGATCCCGAATCTCCTGCGAAGGATTCATAAAAGTTCGACCAACGTACGGATTCCGGTGCAATCCAAACTCAAAAGGTATACCCAGTTCCTCAGAATACCCGATAGCGGCAATGGTAGCGGAGTCAGGAACAGGAATAACGATATCAGCATCGACCGGGCATTCTCGTGCCAGTTGTCTGCCAAACTCGCGTCTCGGACGATTAACTAACTGGTCAAACACAATGCTGTCTGGACGAGCGAGATATATATATTCAAAAATGCATTGTGACAACTCCGATTCAGCTGAACCGATAAAAAAAGATTTTGGTTCCTCATCTATGGAAGTAATTACAACCATTTCTCCCGGTGCGACTTCACGAATCGGCTCCGCTTCAATCACATCAAAGGCACATGTTTCAGATGCCAACACATAGGCTTGATCCAAACGTCCCAGCCAAAGTGGACGAAACGCGTGTGGGTCACGAACACCTACCATAATTGATTTACCCATAAATATCAGTGAGTAGGCACCTCGTACTTCGCGGAGCGCATCCATAATCCGATCCTCCAGAAGGACATGCCGAGACTGAGCAATGAGGTGAGCGATAACTTCCGTATCAGAGGTAGAACTGAATATTGACCCGCTCTCCTCTAAATCACTTCGAATCCGAAATGCATTGATCAAGTTGCCATTATGCGCTATTGCCAAAGGTCCTCGCTTGTATTGTCGGACCAGAGGTTGTGCATTTTCGATCTTACTGCTTCCCGCGGTTGAGTAGCGATTATGGCCGATGGCCATTTCTCCTGACAACTTGGCTAAAATGTCAGTGTTAAAAATGTCTGCGACAAGGCCCATCGCATGATGATAAGAAAAAGATTCAGAGTCTGAAACGACAATTCCAGCACTTTCCTGACCGCGGTGCTGAAGTGCCCGTAACCCTAAGTAGGTGAGTTCGGCTGCTTGAGGGTGCCCAAAAACGCTAAAGACACCACATTCATCTTTTGGCTTATCATCATCATCCCAATCATCAAAAAGCTGCATATTATCCTGATTTCCCGCTCTTTTGATCAATAATTGCATGTCCAGAACTTGATATATGACGTTTTCTAGGTGGTTTACTCAACTGAGTTGCCATCTGTGATCGAATGTTGCAATTTCGTTTCTGTACTTTGGCTAAACTTATCACCAAGAATCGCCCCTATCGCCGCCGAAAGAATCAACAATAATTCTACTGGAAACCTGATTTTAAGGAAGACTTTTAGAGGAAGTGTAATGATAAAAGCAAATGGCCTAAACATATGCAGGAGGTAAGATACTATGTTTTGCCCTAACGAATCGGTGAGTGAGTCCCAAGAAATATTTAGCAGCAAAATCAAGACAACTACCGCCGGTGCACCGAGAAAAGCACCATTAAAGGTGTCCCGCCAGTCAATCTCTTCGCCAAATCGCTTACCAATGAACCGGACGCCTTCAGTCACACCAGCAATACCACATCCATAGGTAATCGCAAAAGAAATAAATGTCAGCAACCCAACTAAGAAGCCGTGTTCAATTCGGTTTCCCACTAAGATTTTAACAACCCATTCATAGGTAACGAGATAACAAACCAGTGAAGCAATAAAACCAATGGTACTACCACATACAATCTGTCCAGTGATGTTTAGGAAGGTATCTTTTCGTGACATAGAAAATCTTGATTGCGAAAGCGTGGTGATTATATCACGGTAATCTTTAGCTGTCAACAATGATAGTTAGTCGTTGATAAATAGAGAAAATCTTTGTATATTCTATTATGACAGATAAATTGTAAAGAGCTGAGGTAGAGTTTGGAGTAAATAGCTAAATACTAACGCAGCCTCGCTTTCATTAGCCTTGGAAACGAATTTGGAAGAGCTTATCTCTACAAATAACTATAGCATGTTTCGTAGCAAATAAAAACTAACGAGATGACAAGTTTAACGGGGATTTATTAACTACGGTGATCGTTTATCAGTTTAGACACTGTGCTAACGGTAATAGGCAAATTGCCCTGAATTTAAAATCCCCTTTAACACTCAGGAAACAATTATGCCTAATAATCAAGCACATCCAAATATCCTGTTTATTATGGCCGATCAGTATCGTTTTGATTACCTTAACTGCGCTGGAGCGGAATTTATTAAAACCCCAAACTTAGATCGATTGGCGAAACATGGCATTCGATTCGAGAATTGCTCAATGCTCCAGTATGTGCCCCGGCACGTATAAGCACTGGCAACAGGTTTGCAAGCACATCGGTTTGGAGGACAAAGTAACGCCATCTTGCTGCCACTAAGTAGGCAAACCTACTATCAGCGTTTGCGTGACACAGGATACCGGATAGGATGCGTAGGAAAGTTGGATTTAGCTAAGCCATTAGGGAACAATGGTGACGGTGCTAGACCTGCGTGCTTCTCATGGGGATTTACCCATCCTTTGGAATGCGAGGGAAAAATGCATGCGGGGCAAGGAAACGGAAAGCCTTTTGGTCCTTATACCCGCTATTTGCAACAAAAAGGGCTTTTGGAAGATTTTAGTGTAGATTATACAAAACGCCGACAGAATGGTTACGCATTGTCAGCTTGGGATTCGGTTTTACCAAGCGAAGATTTCGAAGATGTGTATATTGGCCGTCAGTCTGCTGCGTGGATTAATCAAGTATCTGATCATTATCCATGGCATCTGTTTGTTAGTTTTGTAGGCCCGCATGATCCGTTTGATCCACCGAAAAAGTATGCTGAACAGCATCGAAATGCGGAGATGCCAGAAGCCATAGTTGATGACCTGAAAGAAAAACCTCAGCATATTCACCATCGCCAAACCGATGCCAGTTCGGAACAGATTGCCGTATGTCGAAGACAGTATTGTGCAGCAATTGAATTAATTGACTATCAAATAGGAAAAATTCTTACTGCACTTAAAAACAGAGGTGTGATGGACAATACATACGTGATCTTCTCTAGTGACCATGGAGAGATGTTAGGTGATCACAGTCTATTCACCAAAGGTGTTGCCTATGACCCATCAATACGTGTACCGCTAATTGTAAGTGGCCCGGGTATTGGTTGCGGACGAATTTCCACGGCCATGATTGAATTAATCGACATTAACGCTACAATTTGCGATTTAGCGGGACTGGAGAAGCAGGAAGGTATTGACGCTTCGTTATTACGTAGTGAGAATGAAATCCACCGGGAAGAAGTATTCAGTTGTTTAAGACATTTCCGTTGTGTACGAACACCCCAGCGGAAAATGATTGAGAACGTAAATGATATCATTGAATTATACAACATGGAAATAGATCCTCAAGAATTAGATAATCTTGCTCAACAGCAAAAAGGTACCTTGCAGGAGATGGACCATCGAATATAGGAACGATGGCTTGAAGGCAGATGGAACAGATAAAGGTTTGAAAGGGCCCCAAATGAACATTGCCGTTATTAGTTGTTCACTTCACCCGCTTAGTAGATCTTATGTTATGGCTCGCCACATTATCAAAGAGATTGAATCGTTGGGAAGTACAGTTCAACTTCATGACTTACGTCATTACAATATCGAACTTCGCGATGTTAACTCCGGTCGCTGAAATAATCAAGCCCAAGAACTGGCGGGGGTTATTCAAACAGCTTCTGCTGTAATTCTAGCTGTACCAATTTACAATTTCTACGCGAATGCCGCAGCCAAAAATCTGATTGAATTGACTGGTGATGCCTAGAATAAAAAGGTTGTCGGTTTCATTTGTGCAGAGCAGGTGGCAGATCAAGTTATATGTCAATAATGAGTCTTGCCAATAGTTTGATGCTTGATTTCCGTTGTTTTATTGTTCCACGGTTTGTTTATGCTACAGGTGAAGCTTTCGCCAATGACCGGACAGAAGAGATGTATCTTTCCTCTGCTGAAGTGAAGGAGCGTTTACACGAACTAGCTGAGATAACCACCCGACTTGCTGGTGCCATAGAATCGGTGGATTTATTGTGAAAAAATGTGAGCTGATGAATGAAAGTAACACAACCACAGGAAAAAACTCAAGGCTAATCTAGACACATGAACGCCTGAACTCATATGTATAGCCACAACAAACTGAAATTTATCTTTTGTTGCGTGGTGTTAGATTTCCAGCTTTCCCATCCAATGTCTAACAGTATTGAGGCACTGAACCATGAACTGCATCAGCAATTAACTCTTTACCTTCCGATACGAAATGCACAGATCAATCGAAGTAAGTTGCAGAGCCTTCTCCCTCCTATGACACACGTTCAATAATATGTAACATAAAAAAAGAGTTTGAATAGGCACTTATCCAAGGTTAATTATAGTTAAACTAAAGCGTGTCTTTGGCCGCGGATCTAATGGCATTTGCTACTTTGTCGATAGTTTCATCACTCATTTCATGGCCAATGCCAATGCAGATTGCTCGACCAAGATAGTCTAATGTCTTTGGACACATGCGATCTGAGTATTGAATGTCCCCATAGGCAGGGTATGTGTACGGCAAGCCGTTTGGGTGATAGGTTTTCTTTTGCAGGATATAATCCCAGCCAGGATAAACATGCTTGTCACCATTACCGTGCGTGTACATTGCTCCAGCGGGAACACCATATTTCCCCATTACTTCACCAAACTTGCGTGCCAAATCAGGAGTAGGAAGAAAAAACACCATGGTTGTCGAGGCATCACCACTTTCATCGTGGATCTTTCGCAACTCAATACCGTCAACGTCAGCAATAGCTTCACGTAGCTTGTGCTTTCGGATTCTCATATTCTCGATGAATCCATCAAGACGGGTCAATTGTACTGATGCGATTGCGCCTCGCACTTCGTCCATCCGAAAATTCATCCCGGGGAAAAAAGCACTAGTATGCTTGGAAATTCCCCACAAATTGCCACCGTCGTGAATCATCCGTGCTCTATCATGCAATTCCTCATTGTTGGTAATGACAATACCTCCTTCTCCAGTGGTGATGATCTTGCTCTGCTGTAGGCTGAAGCACCCTATATCACCGTGCGTACCGAGTCGAGCTCCTTTGAAACCTGCCCCAATTGCCTGTGCGCAATCCTCGATTACCATCAGGTTGTGTTTTTCGGCAATGGTTTTGATCGCTTCCATATTAGATGGAACTCCAATCATGTGAACAGGTATGATAGCTTTTGTTCGTGGGGTTATTTTAGCTTCGATATCGTTCGGATCGATTGTCAGTGAATTGTCAATCTCAGCTATGACAGGAACCGAATTGGCAATCACTACTGACGCAGGAGTTGCAATCCAAGTGTAAGCGGAAACGATGACCTCATCTCCAAGACCAATACCTGCCGCATAAAGTGCAACAATTAAAGAAGAAGTTCCACCGTTGGTAGCCAACGCATATTCGACGTTAAATTTTTCTGTGATGCCATTTTCAAACGCAGTAACTTTGGATTCTGCCGGTCCATATCGGCAAAGGCCACCTGATTTTACAACTTCTAGGACGGCTTGTTGTTCTTCCTCGCCTATAAAATACATCCTTTATTTCTCCTTATCTTGGCAGGGATTATAGCATACAACAGTTAATATGATAGAGATTGATCATACAAAAGGCTTCAACACGATTATACTATCACTCGATGTTTTTTTAATCTTCCGGTTCAACGTTCCATTTAATCTCCTCAACCGGATCATATGATCGAACGCATCGAAACCCAATTTTGTTGTCAGCCTTGTCCGGGGATTGCTTGTTGCGAAGCGCAACACGTAACCCATACCATTTAAAGTACCAGCACCCACCACGTAAGACATGGGGTTGCAACATATTTTTATTCTCTTGCTTTTTCCGTTCTTGACTTTGAACGATGAAACCATCAACACCAATCTCTCCAGTAATTAATTCAATCAGGTGATCATATCCAGACAAAGGGTTCTTTAACAAACTGGCTTTTTGACTAATTTCAAGGAAGTAGAAATCATCGTATTCATCCATACACCACTCTCGGGCATTACCTGCCATGTCATACAAACCATAGCCATTAGGAGGAAAGCTACCCACTGGTGCCGTATAACGATAACCGTCTGCTGATCCATTAATTCCAACATACTGGCTGGTTATATAATTCCCATCTACGTCTGGTATATCTGGTTTGCCGCTACCCCAAGGAAACTTCTTATCCATTTGTCCCCCACGGGCTGCGTACGCCCATTCCGCTTCAGTCGGCAGTCTTTTTCCAGCCCAAATGGCATAACTCATGGCATCATACCAGGTCACGCCCACCACCGGTTGATCGGGCGCATTGAAGTCAGGATCTTCCCAAAAAGTCGGTTCTTTATATCCTGCCTCATTGATGAATTTACTATATTGGGCATTGGTTATCTCATAAACATCAATGTAAAAAGATGAAAGCTCAACGGTATGAACCGGTTTTTCATAAATCGGCCCATCATTAAATTGATCTCCCATTTCAAAAGACCCGAAAGGAATTCGCAACATTTTGGATCCATCCTTCCAAGTAACTTCTTCCCAATGAATGGCTCGCATTTCCTCATTATCTTGGCTGCACCCTATAAAACCAATCAGTGCGACAAAAACCAAAGACATGAAAAGTGTCGTGCTTTTCGGCATCAGATACAAATAGAGAGAACAGTGTTTAATCAAGATAATCAGGAAACCTAAGAAATTTCCGGGTATTTCCGCCCCCGATTTGATTGTATTCGTACTCAGATAGATCAGGCAACAATTCGCCAATAATTTGCGACATTTTTCCATAACCAGGATTATTAAAAATCCAAGGAAAATCAGTTGCCCACATGAGTCTTTCTGCACCATATGTTCCTAGCAGGCTTCGGTGCCAGCCAGCCAGATCTCGGTACGGATAATCTTCTTTACTAAAAGCGTATTGGCCTGACAGATGTATCATAACATTCTCATATCGGGCTAGCCGATGTGTGGTGTGGAAAGCGGGATTGTACGCAGGCGTTTCGACTTGTGGACGACCATCTTGATCAATGGAGAACTTCCCTTGTCCGGGGCAGATACCAAGATGATTTATTACAACTCGAACCTGTGGAAACTCTTCCAGTAAATATGGAATCAGTTGTGCATCGATGGCGTGAAGATACAGCCAAAGGACGTAATCTCTTTCGGCTGCATGCTCCCAGATAGGAAATGCCTTGAATTCCCTGATATCAATTGGTACAAACGGGTCCCTTGGTCCTCCCAATGAAGAAAGTCGAAATCCAACAATTGCCGAATTACCCGCCAATTTATCCATGTGTGGCGCCACGTCGGTGACATCCTGAGGAATAAGTCCAATGCCTAAGAAATGCTGAGGGTAAGATTTTAAACAGTGTAACAGATAGGCATGAGATGCTATGTCGTTGCCACCAGTTTGCACCAATACCGCCTGATCAACCCGATTACTCTCCATCTCTGCCAATAACTTCTCGACAGGTTCTTCGCGGTCTGCAGGAATTAACTGGCTGACCTCTCTTGGGAATTCCGTTGAAGCCGCAGCAAATACATGGCCGTGTGAATCAATTTTAGGTGTCATATGCCTCCAAACTAAAAAGTCTGCGCCGTTGCGGTGTCACACAGCAACTGGAGATAGAGGCAAATGTGCCAGGACCAATTCGATTCGGCGTTGATTTCTCGTAGATGAGAATGATCGACTTTCGGATGGCATCGGTTTGGCTATCCATACTGGTATGCCAACCGTAGGAATTGAAAACGATGGCTGTACCTGCTTGACCTGGAAAAGCTTTGTGTCCCGGCATGCTCCTTGACCACTTGACTTTCGGATATGGACCGCTGTCTGGTTTGTGGCTTCCTGGGACAAAAGCGAATTCGCCAGATCCCGGTAGGACATCATGGACGTAGATCTGAACTTTAATATGCAATGGATTGCTAAAGGGCACATCTGAATGCCAACTGGTATAGCTTACCGGCCACGGTGGAAGGGTTCGTACTTGCGGTCCAAGCAGTATCAGTTGATCATCAGTAAAAGTCATTAATGTCCCATAGTAACTAGGATAATCGACAAGATCAATGAATATTTCATCTTTGGCAAAAGGATCAGGTATATCATAAAAAGTGGCGGGATTTTCACCTGCCTCAACCCGGTTGAGCCAGTCTTCCTTGCAAACAACTGACCAGTGATCAAATGCATCTTGTAATCGTTTAAGATTATCATCTTGAATAGCTTTTTCGAAAACTAAGTATCCTTCATCATTCCATTGTTTTTGTTGCTCAGCAGTCGGTCTAACCATTATTCAACCTCATATCAGTTTATCCTCAGCATTTGATTTCAAGATAAACTTATCACCGTTCCAGTTTCAATGCTATCACTAATTGCCTTTAATACTTTCATACTTTGGCAGGCATCTTCCAAACTAGCTTCAGGCTGGACTCCTTGGAGCAAGGATTTCGCCCAATGTTGCATCTCCTCGAGATAACCAGGGCGGCCAATGCTGTGGAATGCCGTGTTGAGGTCCCATTCCTCCGTCGGTGTGTCCGCGTAACCACCACCTTGTCCTGACCATGTTGGAACTCGATATCGACGAAGTTTGCGGGTTTCAAGTACTTGGATTGCCTGATTATTTGAGCCTTTAACATACACCATTGCTTCCAGAACCGGACCAATGCCCAACGTCATGGTACCAACCGCTCCGTTGGCATAACGCAAATTGACACTGATTGAAACAGTTCCTGTATCTGTATCCGTACCATCAAATGAAAATACATCGTTAACCGGTCCCATAAAAAATCGCATACAGTCCGTCGGATGAATTGCTTGATCTAACATAAAAGGCCAAGCAAAGGGTGCATCAGACGAATGTATACGTGGAGATGGCGCCAAGTAGCGTGTATGGTATTGGCAAACACGTCCGAAATCATCCTCCTCAATCAGCCTTTTTGCCATTTGGTGAGCAGGAGCGTGCCTCCACATGGTTCCAACCATCCCCGTTTTCCCAGTTCGAACTGATGCATCCACCAAACTTTTTGCGCCTTCTACAGTTGTTGCAGGTGGTTTCTCAACGTAAATGTGATAGCCGCGTTCCAAACATTCGATCCCAATATCACGATGTAATTTATCCTCAGGTCGACCGACCACAGCAACAGCATCCAACTCTTCGTCGCCGAGCATCTGATCATAGTTGGTGTAGTGTCGCAAAGCGCCAAATTTCCTTGCGTTTGATTGTGCTCGTTCCTCTACTAAATCGCAGGTGGCTATAAAGTTGAACTCAGGTATCATTGGAATGCATCTTTGCAATTGCGATGACATTCCACCGCAACCGATGAAGGCAATTCGAATCCGATCCATTTATTCTATGACCTAAACTCATTCAGAATTTTATTTAAAATTACTTAAACTGATTTTATCACAGAGCCCACCTTTAAGTATATTATAAAGTAGACTCTCTTAACTTTTTTGACCCATGACCACATATACAGGGTCGGTATAGCCTATATATTTCGGTGTAATATTAAGAAATTGTACGTTTTCATAACCGCCAGCCAGATCGAAATAGTATTCAACAAGTTGTTGATGCTGGCTAGCAGGTACAGCACGCCATATTGCTACCGCTTTAGTCGGAAACGTTCGGTTTGAAAAGGCGACGATCAAAAATCCTGAGGTATCGAGAACGCGATGAACCTGCCGAAAAACCTCTACTGGCTGAGTAAGATATTGAATTGATACGGTGACAACAACTGCTCCAAATCTGTTAGCTCCAAACGGCAATACTGGCTCACAGTTTAGATTGTGTACAACACATGAAGTCAATATCGGATTAGCATCCATTTCAACATTATTCATCCCCAAACCGATAACACATTCCTTTGACATGCGAATAGGGAAATGGGAAAATGTGCTACTCATTAGGTCTAAAATGGTTCTTCCCGAGGGCAAAACATCATCATAGAAATTTTCAATTGCTAAACAAGCATTTTCATCAATATGTTTCACCATACGCGGCACTTGATAAAACAGTTCATCGTTGCTCTCATCAATGCGAGAGAAAAATTCCGGTTTTAGTTCTTTCATACTGAAATTATGAGGAATATTTAAAAATATGTTTAGGAGCTAATAAGGACAATGAAATTCCACGAGCAATGTTCAACAGGGTCAATGAAAACCAAAGACCATGGTTGCCATATGGAATAAACAAATAATAGGATGGCAAAAATATGCATAGCGTCGAACAAATCATGGCATTTCTCATAATTGGAGTGGCAGTTGCTCCCAGAAAGACGCCATCCCAGATATATGGCGCAATATTAATGATAGGGGCTAACACGACCCATATCATATACGGTATTGCCTGAGTAATTATTACTTCTTGATTCGTGAATAAACGAAGTATATTCTCACCAACGACCAGAAATGTTAAACTAAAGATGCAACCAAAAATGTATGCCCATGCAAAGGCATATTTTACTGCTAATTTGAGATTGATATAATCACGAGCGCCTTTGTATTTTCCAACTAAACTTTCGGTGGCAAAAGCGAAGCCATCAACAGCATAAGCTACAAATATAATGAACTGGAGCAAGATGGCGTTTACAGCCAGAACGGCGTCACTAATCAATGCCGATTTCGAGGTAAAGAAAGCATGACTCAAAACTAAGCACAGTGTTCGAATGAAAATATCACGACTGATTATCAAAAACTGACGCAAAATCGATAGATCTAAAGCCACTAACGAAAGTGCATTTCCCAAGAGCTTGCGATAACGATATAGAAACAATACAATAGCCAAAAACAAACCAAAATATTGTGCACATGCTGTGCCAAGTGCTACACCATCCGATCTCATTTGAAAGACTTTAACAAATAATACACTCAGTACGATGTTCACACTATTTACAATGATAGCCAAGATCATTGGGTGCCGGGCATTTTGCATGCCTAAAAACCAGCCGTGAAATGCGTGAAGTGCTAAGGTTGCGGGTACTGCAAAGATACAGATACGAAAGTATACTTTGGCTAATTGCTCTACTTCGGAGCTGGCTTCGATCAACAAGAAAATGATCTCAACAATAATTGGATAGGAAATGATGAGCAGTAGGCTGCTTATGAAGGCAAAAAGCAAAGCGACCTTCAGAATTGAGAGACATCGTTCTGAGTCATCGGCTCCATAGGCTTGCGCCGTCATGCCAGTTGTGCTCATCCTGAGGAACCCAAATCCCCAATAGATCACATTAAAGGCAACTCCACCAACAGCGACAGCCCCCAAATGCTGTTCTTTTGATAAATGTCCCATCAACATGAGATCAACAGCACTTAGCATTGGCACCGAGACATTGCTAATGATGTTTGGAATTGCTAGCCGAAGAATCTCTCTGTTCATTTTCTAGCGACTTTTAATCTATACCCCATTTTCTTGCTGTACATGCATTTTCTAGCGTAGAGATCGTATCTTGGCTTTCTGCAACTAAAAAAACATCTATGATTCGATCTCATCATAGTAATATAGCCGAATGTTTTTTCAATCAGGAATATACAAAAAAACAGCACTCCACAACCATATCATATATAATAAAATAGTAGGAAGTTTAATGTTTAAAGTAAAATTATGTTTTAGGATGGTTACGTGAAACCCATAATTTTTAGTTTAGCGCTACTTAGCACTATTTTCATGTCATTTTCTCTTGCTTGGTCTGATTTTCTGCCTGAGGCAAATGGCGCTGAATTTGACCTTGAACACGGTGAAGCAATTGCCGGTGTTTTACCAAGTCCTCCTAAGATTGATGGTAATTTGGATGACTGGAAGTATGCAGTCTGGATTGCCTTTGATTCCAAGAAGGATATTCTGCGAGGCCACGCTGATTGGAAAGGGAAAGATGACATAAGTGTCACATGGTCTACAGCTTGGGATAAAGATAATTTCTACTTCGCGGCTGCGGTACGTGATGATAAATTCACGCCAGGCCCTGATACCGCCAACGCTTGGAAAGGAGACTGTATCTTTCTTTATATTGATTGGGAAAATCTCGAGGTGGCTGCACCGTCGGGCAAACCCAATTTTTCTTTCATTAAGAAGAAGGCTAAAGTAACCAATTTCGGTCAAAACCCGGATATCCATCTTTCCCCAATCGCTATTGTGCCAACCCCAAAGCTAGGAAAGGGCGGGATGATTTATGAAGTCGCTATGTCTTTTAAGGACAGCACCAAAAGAAAGATCAAGGAAGGTGATCATGTCGGTTTTACTCCCGGATATGAAGAAGGGTTTAATGATCCAGCTGAACAAGGCGTCTTTCTTTGCTGGAATGGAGCAAATCCGGACGACTCATCCCTACTGGGAAAATTAACGTTTGGCGGTCCGCTAGCTGTTAATTTAAGTAACAAGCTAACAACAAAATGGGGGGTCCTCAAAGCGCGAAAATAGGAGTCTGGCAATATTAAGTTTTTTGATGTAATCTCAAATGCAAATCTAAATTTGAATCCGATGGATTGAAATTTCCCCAGCTAAACGTAAGAAAGGAGAATCAAATAAAAAAAATAATTTGCAGTTTAACGGTACTTTGTGCCATGTTTGCATCACTCACTTTGGCTCAGGCCGCTGGTTTTCTGCCAAAAGCGAATGGGACGGAACTTGGCCTTAAATATGGTGAGACCATTGCCAGACAGTTTACAAAGCCTCCTAAGATTGATGGTAATCTGGATGATTGGCAAGGAGCTGTTTGGATCGCTTTCGACACCGAAAAAGAGCTCTTGCGAGGCCACGCTGATTGGAAAGGGAAAGATGACATCAGTATGACTTGGTCCATGGCCTATGATGATGAGAATTTCTACTTTGCAACGGCAGTGCGTGACGACATATTTTCTCCAGGTGCCAAGGTCAGCGAGGCTTGGCAAGGGGACTGTATCTTTCTCTATATCGATTGGGAAAACAAGAAAAAAGGCGCCCCAGATTGTAAGCCGAATTTGTCCTTCATAAACAAAGAAGCTAAAGTGACTAACTTTGGTAAGAATCCCGAAGTTTCAAAATCAAAGATCGCTATTGAACCCAACGCTGATTTGGGTAAAGGCGGGATGATTTATGAGGTTGCCATGCCTTTCAAATATATAACTGCAGTCAAGGTTAAGAAAGGACTTGAAGTGGGAATTACACCTGGATACGAAGAAGGTTTTAATCATGACGAGGAAAAAGGTGTTTTCCTCGACTGGGGTGGTATTAATCCGGACGACTCATCCAAACTGGGCAGATGAAATTTAGTGGACCAATAGTTCCGTCAAGTGTCGAATCCAAAAATAAATTGACAACATTTTGGGGAGTTGTCAAAGGTCAGTAAAATTTAATCCTCACTTTTACCTCTAGGAGTTGAGCAATTAGATCTATAGAGAACTAAGTTCGGAGCCTTATAGGTTAGCACCCGAATTTGGACTGATTGCTTGACTCCTTCTACATTTAGCAAATAAAAAAATAACTATTGAATAGAATAATAAATTATTAGATCTTCGCCAATATTTGACTGTCTTTTTCACTTTAAGTCCGCATAGGTTGAAATAGTGATTCGATTTTCCAATTATGTATGCTTATTCTTGGCGCTAATTTACTGCCCATGTGTTCTCTCCAAAGACAGACCACTGGATATTATCCAAGAGGAACGTGCGGCAGCATCTGTTCTTATTCCCCTTAAAACTGATAAATGGACCAAACAAGCCACCGCGTGGTTAATTGAATACATCAAAAAATCTAGCGGTGTAGAATTACCATTATTCAAAGACGACGATATCCCTTCAGGTAATGTGATTTCCGTAGGACACACGAATCTAGTTAGCCGCGAAAAGATTTCGTTGGATGAGTTTCGATGGGATGATTGCCGATTGGTAGTTCGAGGTAACATTTTATTTCTCGTTGGACGTGATGATCATGGAACTAAAACACATGATTGGGTTGGTGCACGCGGTACTTGCCAAGCCGTGGTAAAATTCTTGGAACAATCGATCAATGCACGGTGGTTCTTACCCGGTCCACATGGGGATTTCTTTGATAAAAAAATAAACATTCAAGTTGCCAACGATTTGGATATCATTTCGAAAACCGCATTTGCCTATTCTGATGGCCGAAGTGTTTACGACGAAAACACACTAGATGAGCCAGGAAAATCACTCTCTGCGCTTGCCAATAACTATCGCAAGTCCGTTAAGGCAGCCCCCGGCGGTCATTCTTATTATCACGCTGTCAACACAAAAAAGTATTTCAATGACCACCCCGAGTACTTTGCATTGATCGATGGAAAACGAACGGGAGAAGGCAATCATCTTTGCTCATCCCTCTCGAACGTAAAAGAGTTGCTCATTGACTACATGCAGATGCGTTTTGATCAAGGATTGGACTGGGTATCGCTGGGACAGGAAGATGGATACCTAAGATGCCAATGTGACGAATGTGAATCAAAAGACAATTACCGTTTTAGGGACTGGCACCGTGAACACAGGGGTCGATGGGAATTCTACCAAAATACTGTGCTACCTAAAACGCCGCCTGAACGACTGTTATTACTCCACAAACAGGTAATCGACAGTACTCTGAAGGTGAATCCAGACCAAACGGTCATGCTGATGTGTTATGCTCCCACCGCATGGCCATCACATGAAGTGAAACACTTTGGTAGAAAACGTGGTGGCTGAATTAATGAATCTGCAAGAGAATTATATCAACGCTTGGAAAGGAAAAGTTGGAGGAATGACTGGATTCACTTACTGGTTTAATACACAGTGTCCAATGGGTGTTAATCTTCACATGACTCCCCACGAAGCTACTGATCGTATTCGGTATCTAAATCGACAGGGATTCGTGGCACTAAGTGTTGATCCGGATGGCACTTGGGGATTAGAGGGTCCCGTATATTATATGATGGGGCAGTTATTCGGTGATCCTGCCGCAGATCCCGACGAACTGATCGAGGAATACTGTAATGGCGTTTACGGTAGAGCCTCAACGGCGATGAAGCGATTCTTTGCCCTACTTCACGAACGCTTGACTGCTATTCTACCGATTGCCCCCGAAGACATCTTGGCTGATGCACGCAACACAAAAGTGCCGAGAAACATAGATACGGCCACAATGTACTTGCGCATGTATCCACCGGATGTATTAACCCAACTCGAGTCTTTAATCAAAGAAGCAGAATCCATAGCTCATACTGAACAAAACCGCGGTTGGATTCGATTATCCCAGGACTATTTTGATTTCCTTAACTTGCTTACCCGAATGATGAGAATACATAGAAAATGGCAGAACAATCCATCGGAGTAAAACAAAGAAGAACTTAAACGACGTGTGAACCTGTTTGAAGACTATCGCGAGAAAATAATCTCATATTCTAAGAAATACACCGATGCATGGTTTCCCGGTTATTCTGCCTTCGCTAAGTGGCTTGTTGGAAACCTTGATGATACGAGCATAGCCTTCTACATCCCGTGGGAAGCTAGAAAAGCTGTTGTTCTGGAGAAGGGAATCCGCGGTATGCCGATGGGATATGGTCAATCATACTACTACAGTTTTATCAAGGAACCATTGACATTGAACCTTGGTAATTGAATAAATATTAATAGATCTAGACGGCACAGTACTCAAGTACATTATGTATCCTACTTCATAGGAAGACATGGAGAAATTTTGTTGGAGCAATTCGTCAAAGCTAAGATGATTGAACACGCACCAAGTCCTCTGTATACGAACTGAGGAAACATGGTAGCAACGGTTGTCAGTTTTCCAAAGAGGATGAAAGAATTGCAACCAACATCATCCATCGTCAACCGGACCTTATCTTCATTGATAGTATTAACCAAGTTGACATCAACAACATTCATCAGGTGATTGATCAAACGTGACCTCCCACTACTCGGGCAGTGGTGTGTCAATCGCTGAAGTCACTGGCCAAATCTGAAGATTATGCTTATCTTGACATGACGACGCTATGGATGAAGTATATTCGCTTTTCTGGAGTTCATCTGTACCACTTCTCCTAAGATAAGGTTCATGCCAACGAATATGGAGACCAGATCTTGTCCAGAATTTTGATGGCTTCCTAGATGGTGGTCTAATATGAAACTAATTAAAAGAGAAAGATTGAAGGGAAATTTTGAAAAGAAGCAAATAGGCAGATGAATGATCTGAAATAATTATGGCTTTAACTCAAATACAGCTTAATAATAAAACAGAAACGACTATTGTATTTATAGAAAGGAAATACTTAAGTGCCAAATGAAATTTTTGTTCAGGCTGATGGGGATGACTCCGCACTAGGTACAATTGACCAACCAGTCAGAACCCTCCAACGCGCTGTCCAAATGACGGATAGTCAGCCTGCGACAATTACGTTGAGGGGTGGAGTCTATCCAATTTCCTCACCAATTGCCATTCAGCGTGGCGATTTGACCATACGAGGATTTGAATACGAAACGATTGTTCTCAGCGGCGGCGATCACTTTAGGGCTAAATGGCAGCTGTTCCGAAACGACATCTACCAGACACAAGTTACAGGGCAATTCGCGATTGACCAACTGTTCGTCAATGGACAAAGGCAACGTGTTGCTCGCTATCCTAACTTCGATCCATCGGCCAAATTTTTTGGTGGTACATCTGCTGATGCTATCCAGCCTAATCGTGTTCAGAGGTGGGAGAATCCAGTTGGTGGTTATGTTCATGCATTACACCAATCCATGTGGGGTAGCAAACATTATCAGATTATTGGAAAGACCGATGACCATCAACTGATACTAAAAGGGGGATGGCAAGAAAATCGCGGAGGTAATCCTGACAACCCAGATTTTATTGGCGGATATCACGAGGAATTTCTATATGTCGAAAACATTTTTGAGGAACTGGATGTACCGAGGGAGTGGTACCTTGACGAGCAAAACCGAACACTATATCTGATACCAGAAGAGAATGTAGATCTAGATCAAGCAGACATAGTTGCAGCTTCGTGTAGACAGTTGATTCGGGTCAAATCGGATCAACCGCTGAAAAATATCATCTTTCGAAATCTAATCTTCAAATATACCGGACATCTTTTTATGGAACTGTATGAGCGATTGTTACGTGGAGATTGGTCAATTGCGCGTCAAGCAGCTCTATACCTTGAAAATACGGTGGACTGCCAAATTATCGATTGCACCTTTAGCGATCTGGGTGGAAATGGAGTCTTTATTAGCAATCAAAACCGAGACCTCACTGTCAGTCAATGTCTATTTCAAGATCTCGGAGAGAGTGCGATTTGCGTGGTTGGCAGCGACAAGGCTGTCAGGTCAGGTGCCATCCGTTACGATAATGATATCCCGTTAGACCAGATCGACAGGACACCAGGCCCAAAGTCGCCAGACTACCCAACAGGCTGTCTCATTGAAAACAATTTAATCCGTCGTATTGGACAAATTGGGAAACAGACGGCAGGTGTCTTCATTTCCAAAGCAGAGGCGATTACAGTACGACACAATAGTATGTACGATATGCCTCGAGCCGCTATATGTATCAACGATGGCACTTGGGGCGGACATATAATTGAGTTTAATGATCTGTTCCAAACAGTTCAGGAGAGTGGAGACCATGGGCCTTTTAACTCTTGGGGACGTGATCGGCATTGGCAAACCTCACACGCCGGAGGCTTTGAGAAGGGTGATCAATCACAATCTCGTCGAGATTGTCGGTTAGATACTGAACAACCTGTTATCATTCGAAATAATCGCTTCGTCCATACTGATGGCTTCTCTTGGGGTATTGATCTGGATGATGGCACTTCCAATTACTATGTCTATAATAATCTGTGTCTAGGCTGTAGTTACAAACTACGAGAAGGATTCTTACGTCGAATTGAAAACAACATTTGCGTGGGACCGAATCCACCAGGCAAGCATTGTTGTTACCAAAAAAATCAAGACCTGATCCAGCGCAATATTATTGTTAATACCCAAGATAGTGTTGTTTGGCACGGAATTCATCACCAACCTGATCAATTGCACACCATTGACTACCAGCTGTTCTGGACGACTACGGGGGCCAAGCCAACCTTCATCAACAGTGGACAGCGATTAGACGGATACAATGAAGAGATAACTCTAACAGCCTGGCAAAAAAAAGGTCACGATCAACACTCTTTGTTCGCCAACCCGATGTTTATCGACCCAGCCAGTGGTGATTATAGGGTTAGCCCTGGATCACCTGCCTTCAAATTAGGATTCAAGAATTTTCCAATGGACCAATTTGGCACCCAGAAAACCAAGTTTCAGAAGATGATCGCCATTGACCAACCTAGCATCTATATTGCTGACAGCTTAATGGATTCAAACAGTAGCAAAAAAAATCGGAAAGAGCATATATGGAAAGGAGCGACCATCCGTAACTTGGTTGACAAAGAGGAGATGTCGGCAGCGGCGATAGGGGAGGAAACTGGCGTAATATTCATCCGTGTGCCTGCGTCTTCAGAAGCAGAAACTATTGGATTCAAAAATGGGGACGTCATCTTAACACTTAACGGTGAAAAGTGTTGCACCATCGACGATTTTTTAGGAATCCTCTCAGCTTTGACAGAGGCTGCCGACCACAAACAACAAATTGTATGTCGCGTTACTGGCAACCCTCCCGATCGAGATGTCATTTTCCACAATTTGATTAGCGCGCAGGTCTAGGCATCCACAGCCTGGTCTAGCAGATCGACCCAATCCGTTCTATTTAAATGCTATTCTTGGTTTGTGGAAGCAGATGCTTTTAACAAATTACATCCTCGGCCTTTACACCAAATCGCTTGGCACATGACCCAATCGCCATTTTTTGCCAATACTATTCAAATAAAAGTGGTCATCAAGGATTTCAAGTGCCATCAATTTTAACTGAAATATCGTTCGTGATTTTCATGCTAGCTGAGGACAATGAGGTAAAGATGGTGGAAATCCGATCCCTCCGTGTGTGGGGTATCGGTTGCAAGCGGATGAAAATCCTTTCGAAAACAATCGGGGAGTGAACTCTGATTTTTATCCGCTTTCTCAGATCAGGTTACGTTAATGGACTAAGATAAAGGTACAGGAAAACCTTATCTTAAGATTGCCAACCGACCATAGGCCTGCAATTGATCTCCATCATCTTTAACCAAGATTTTGTAGAAATAGACACCGTTGGCTAATCGACTTCCATTCCAATCTCTACCGTCCCATTCTTGTTCATTATAGCCTTTTCGACTAGAACAGTCTTGCACTCGGCAAATCAGGCGGCCAGATTTCGTGTAGATTGAGATTGAAACATCATCGACAGTACGGCTGAGTTGGTAGGTGAAGGTCGTTTTATCTTTCAACGGGTTAGGGAAATTGAGAGGGCCCGATATCTTTAGTTCGGCTTGATTAAGAGCATAAGCGTCAATCTGGTGCATGATGGTTTCCGGCGCGAAATTATCAATTAGAGCTACCTCAGCAGTTAATTTTTCTACCAAGCTGGTCTCAATAGTCAGACGCGAGTAACCGAAAACGGGAACAAATTGGCCGATGGATCGAATCAATGGTACCATTGATCGGGTATATTCGATGGCACTGTTAAGCTTGTCTTGAACTTGGTGAACTTTGCCTCCTTTGTAGCCCAGTTGAACCGCTTCTGCTAAACTCAATCGGCTTTCAAAGAAAGCGGTCCACATCTGCAACAAACGCTGCGTATCCTTCAGATTATATGTTGTTTCGACATTAACCGGGTTTATTTTTGCCAGTGCCATGTTAGCCAGGTTACTAGCTTCCTGCATCTGCGGTAAAAGACCTGCTAAACGATTAACGGCATAATCTGCTTGCTGCTCATCCGGAATGGAGAAAATATCGGTGACAGCTGACTGACCAATAATGTCCCAAAACCGAGTAGCAAAACCGGCGGAACCTTTACCATATTGACCGGTGACAGTCAGTGTTCCCGCATAATCAGTAAAGTAGTTGGATAATGCCCAACCACTAATCCTCAGTGATTTCAAGATCAGTCCAGCCGATTCAACTTGGTAGCGGTTAGTTAAGAAATCTCGCATCAGTTGCAGATGATCCAACTTAGGATTCCAGTTGATTCGGGCGCTGAGCAAGCGATCTAGCTGACCCAATCCTACCTCTGCTCCCTGTACAGTAAAACCAGCTAAGCCAGGTTGCGGATGCGTGGTGGGAAACCGTCGAACACCATTAACAAACAAGTCGCCTTCCACCATCCATAATGGCATTACCTCTTCTACTTCGTGTGATAAAATAATTAGTCGGTGTTTCAAACCTCCCAACCGGCTCAACAACTTAGGTGAAAGGTTAGGCTGGTCGGAGGGTTCACCATCATATCCCCATTTCTGCGAGAAGATCGTACCTTGAGGCAGGCGTGCAGCGTAACTGCCATCAGGATCTTTCAACCAAAACCTGTCATACCCTGAGATATAAAACTTAAAATCGGGACGAACTTTTCGACTAGCTTGGATGACGGTAAACATCAGCTTCCATAGCATTTTTTGCCCCGCCTCGCTTTGCCCTCCGCATTGGGGACAATCCTGGCAGGATCGCGTTTCATACCCCCAACAGCGGAGATGAAACCCAGACAAAGTAGGGTAGGTTACAACAATTTCCTGTACTAGCTCTGCCACCAATTGATGTAATTCTGGCTTAGACCAACAGAGTGGCTTGTAACTAACCCCGTTTCTTGATCCACCGTAGGGGACGGGTTGGCCTAGTAATTGGGGGCGATTCCGAATCAGCGCTTCTGTTGGCTCGCCGGTGACATACATAAACAGGTAGGAATCGATGCCTCTTCGGCGCAATAAATCAAACCGATTCCGCAAGGTTTCGATCTGCTGTCGGCGTTCCTGACCTGTTAGATCTTGAAACAATTCGAACCGTGCTGCGTCAACATACTGAAAGGCAGTACCCAACCCATCGTCAATGCCAGTTCCATTCCAAATCCCTTCCCCACCGCTCATATTGATCCGGTGCCGTGCCAGCCAGTCTGGATCGTTGACTTCCAGCACAGCCCGAACGGGGTAAAAAGGCTGCGACCTTTGATCAATCGGAGAGAGAGCCAAATTGGGGCGGGGAGAGAAGATAAAGTCCAAATCAGCTGTAGTGAGTCCAGTGTGCTCGGACACCATCAATTCCAATAGATGGTAACAACCATAGAGAACACCATTGGCTGAATGGGCCCCAACCATAATTCTGTTTTCATCCTCAAAACTCTTGATCCTGTAACCTTCGTTACCCAGGTTAATTGGCAGATCCAACCGTTTTCTAACTTCTGGGCTGGATTGGGGGATACCGATGGAAATTAGGGTAGGTGTCGAATGCAACTGGTTGGTAGTGATAATTGGCGGCTTGGTCTCGGTTAGCCGATTGATCCAGATCTGAAGTTCCTCGGCAGCATAGATCTCTACTACTGACGCTTGGACACCGATTTGGATGGTCGTTACCACGGACTGGCCATCAATGGATATAGGGATCTTCGGCAGAGCCGTTCGATGAATCAGTAACAGACTGAAAACGAGTACGATCCGCATCATGAATCCGCATTGTACATTACAGGTATCTGGCAGTCAACGGCAATCCTGACTTCAAAGGTCTTGACCAAGTATTAATTTACCAGTATCATCTGGAGCGATGATAGAACCAAGTATTGTTATTGATCAGATTGATTATCCGTTGATGACGGTAGCAAAGGGGGCCTTCCTAATGGGAACCATTTCTGGCACTAACAATGCTAAATCGGAAGAGGAAGAGCCACAGCGAAAAGTAACGCTACCTTCTTATCTGATGGGGCAGTATCCGATCACCAACATCCAGTATCACCAATTTGTGGATGACACCAATTGCCAAACGCCAGCCTACGTGGATGATTCGCGTTTTAATCAGCCACATTTCCCAGTCACCGGTATTAGTTGGTTGGAGACGGAAAATTTCCTGAATTGGCTGAACCAGTTAACCAAAGGAACCTACCGGTTACCAACCGAAGCAGAATGGGAAAAAGCTGCACGCGGTGATACTGGTCAACAGTATCCTTGGGCGGAGCTTGTTGACGATGCAATAATTTCTGAATGGGATCCGTCTAAAGGCAATTTTGGCAACACCAAACTAAAAAGATTGACTGCTGTTAATCAGTACCCATCCGGAATAAGTCCTTACGGTTGTTATAACATGGCGGGAAACTGTTATGAGTGGTGTTGGGATTGGTTTCATCCCCAAACCTATAAATATGCTCCCTCCCACGCCCCGAGAGGTGCCCGAGATGGGAATCGGAAGGTAATCCGCGGAGGATCATGGAATTCCAACGGGAAATTTAGCGGACGATGCGCCAATCGTGCTGCTCAACGACCACATTGTCGCCTTAACTATATTAGTTTCCGAATTGCTAGCGATCCAGTTTAAGGCCAGGGGAAAAATGGGGCTGGCACCCCCCAGACCCAACTAACTGCTGTCCAGACAACAGCCATGCTGAACTCGCCAAATATCAAGCCGAGGAAGAATGGGCGCAACCACAGATAACGACCGATTCCGCCATACTTCAGAATCGGCGTTTTAATCAACCACGCCACCAGAATAGGAAACCAGAAGACGATCAGCGACCAAGAAGCGGATAAAGCATAACCAAGCGGGTAAAACGGCCACCACCAATAAAGGGACCTCATCACAATCAATCCGGTAGTGACGCTGATGCCAACGGTAAAGAAAATTAGTGCCGTTAGGCTGGAGGTCGTCTGTAGTCCTTCTAGAGCTGAAGCATTATCTTGGAAAGCCCAGATGGGATTGGCACTGTAGACATAGGAATACATATAATTCCCCCCTTGTCTATAAGGTAACCAAAGATGGATTAACGCAGCGCAAATGAAGGCTAAAACAATTGAAAGCGAAATAACAACCAGTAGGAGCCGCCGATTGAGTTTAACACTCTGGCTAATCTTCAGACTATCCAGAAAAATAGTTAAGATCAATCCACGTTGATCACGGGTAAAAATAGCATCGAAAAAGGAAAGTGTCGTTAAACTGGACGGACCTAGCGTTTTTTTTGCTGCGAAAATCTGATAGATATCGATTGGTCGAAAAGAGGTTTCTGTCATCAGCATCCCAGCCTCAGCAGTACTTCTGGCCATCACGACTGCTACAACTCCAATGTAGACTACTACCTGGAGCAGTGCAAAGGCGGGATGTATCCCGGCATAGGTCATCCACAGAATTACACCCAGCAAGCTGAGGATCAGTCCCCACACCGCGATCGAATAGGGTAGCAGTTCGTCCTCACCTTTCGCTTCACTACTCGCATTTCGATGCAACCTTAGGGCAACACGAAACACCTGTTTCAAGTGAGGGAAACCGGTATAGACAAAATAGATCACTAGTACTATATAGGCCCCAACTATCTGATAGCCGATATGCAACCGAGTCGGATATAAAGGCATGTTGCTGAGCCGCAATCCGAAGAGGACGGCAATCACATCCTGTATCCGTGTTAGCAGAAAAAAGAACCATAGACTAAACAACAATTGCGTTGGTAACAGATAAAAAAAACCAATTCCAGCTAAGGACAGAAAAATCGGAGTATAAAAAATGCCGTTAAGCGGCCGTTCTCTCAGATAATCGTTGAGAATATATCTGAGTTGTAGATTGGGCACTTGTGGAAAAATGACGTGAAATCCATTGAGACTGAAGATCAGAGTTGGCAGAGCAAAACCTAACCACATTAGGCGGTTGCTGAGAAAACGGCGTTTCTGGTTGGCAAATTCCAATGGCAACTGTACCAACGGAAAGGATAATTTTTCGTTTTCGACCCACTGTTTTCTGATAATGGCTGCTAGACAAAGGAAAGCGAAAAAAATTAGAAAGACCACAATACTCCAAGCCAACAATGGAGACATCCACTCCCGCCACGGGATTGCATCGACTGTTCCTTCGTAGAAATCAATTACCGTTTTCTGCTCCGATTTCCGGTTGGGGTCAAAGGGAACTAGCCAATCCTTGACAAAAGGGAAAAAGAGATCCGCCCAGTTGTTGGACTGGTTGGCAAAATAGTTGACCGCCACTAGAGCAGGGATAAACTTTTCCATCAGCCCACGAGAAGAAATTGAAGAAGCAATCAGCATCATACAGTAAATCAGCATCAACTCACGTGAAGAAAGCTTCAATCGCCGACTCAAACGTGGTATTAAGCGGTTGATGATCACAATAAAAAAGAAGAGGCCGATTACAACTGGCGGGAACTGCAAAAACCCAATCTGAATATAGGAAATAACTAGTTCAGCATAGGAAACGATAAAACAAACCAGCACCAACAGACAGATACCGAGCAATAATGCTGGCAGAGAAATGCCCAAATTGAATCCCTTTCAATCCGAATTATAACTTGAAAACAAAAAAGCACCGTTTACTGCGCAGCGGGACTCTTACGGTATTAAGATTCTCTTTGTCATCAGATCAGTTGCTTATTCTCAGCTAACACTTGGTTAATCGGTACGGCATCATCAAGAACACTGTTTCAATAGTCAGACGGTTTTTTGTATGGATCATGATAGTGGACCTATCCCGATTTGATGATTCTCTAACTGATAGCTAACTTCTACCACTAAAATTTGATTAAGATCTTCAATTCATTCCGACCAATCTTTAATTGATCAATACCATCTATTGACGATATCTGATTCAAGTTATGAATTTCGGACTGATTTCCAGTTGGAGGATTGCAGAAATCTGCTTCCATGACTGGTGACTAAAACCAGTTCTGGCCCTTGATCTTATCTCCAAGCGAGAAGCACTTTTTGTTGTGGATACACGGCTGTAGTTTCGTGTTTCACTCCGATGGTCGAGGATTGTTCTTTCGACCGGTCAAGCTGGCAATTTCGACATAACAGAAGTAGGTAACCGCAATGTGCTTAACTAGATCGGTGTAAGTGTAACGAAAATCAACTTGGCAAGTAATGATTCTGGAACTAATATGCTGGTAATCAATGCTATCTTGGCGGCCACGAAAAATGTTCTAACCCAATAAAAAAACACAAAAATGATGAGAATCAAAAATTCTCGCATTTTCATCGAATTATACTTTTAGGCTATAAAGCGGAGACCTATCATCGCGCTGGCAATGCCCAATAACGTCCCGGCTAGAACATCTGTTGGATAGTGTACGCCAAGATATATACGGGAGAAACCGACAATTGTTGCCCATGTCAGCATCGGGAACATGATGATAGAATAGAAATTTCCGAGGACGATGGATACCATAAACGCACTAGCAGTATGACCGGAAGGGAAGCTAAATTGATCGGGAGGCTGAATTAAGAAGCTTATTCCTTCGATCTTTTCAAAAGGACGATCGCGTTTGACCTTTTTTTTGACCAAGAAGTAGAGACAAAGCTTTACCGTAAACGCACAAGCACCGCAAACAAAAATAATTTTCCATTCAGCAGGACGAAAAACCAGCAGTAATGACATAATTACAATGTACAAGTGGCCATCACCACTTCTGGAGATCCAGAACAAGGCATTGTTAACCAACCGCCCGCCATTCATGTTGAAGATTCGTATGAATAGATCCAGATCCCACTGTTGAAGCTGATGGATAACTGACTTTGTCAATTTGAGCCCTAATCCCCATATTTTGGCTGATCTAATAAAATGCTACCTAAATTATATCAAGAATTACTATCAGAGACAATCTAAAAAAACAGTCTTAGGTTTCAGAAAATTGTGGATCTAAGTTATAATAAAAAGAAGATAGGAAAAATAGAGATGCCTTTAAGCAGATGAAAGAATCAGACATAGACGTTCTCGTTGTCGGTGGTGGTGTAGGCGGGTCAGCAGCAGCCTTGGCTGTAACCACACTTGGTAAGCGAGCTATACTAACGGAGGAGACTGATTGGCTGGGAGGACAACTGACCACGCAGGCAGTTCCGCCGGACGAGCACCGCTGGATCGAGCACTTTGGTTGTACCCGCAGTTACCGTCAGTTTCGAAACTTGGTTCGCCAGTTTTACAAAGATCATTATCCCCTAACGTCAGTGGCACGATCCGACCCTCAACTTAATCCCGGTAAAGGAAATGTTTCACGATTATGCCATGAACCTAAAGTCGCTGTTGCTGTCTTAGATCAAATGATGGCCTACGCGATAGCCAGTGGAAAATTACAGATTAAACGTTATCTGAAACCTATATCTGTTGAGACACGCGGCGATTACATTTCAGCCGTGACCTTTCAACATACGCAGACTAACCTAACCCAAACATTTACATCAGATTACGTTTTGGATGCCACTGAACTGGGAGATCTCTTACCCATGTCGGAAACAGAATATGTTTCCGGTGCTGAATCTCATCAGGAAACAGGTGAACCGCATGCGCTGAAAGGTCACGCTGACCCAGAAGATATACAGGCCATCACCTGGTGCATGGCAATCAGCCATGATCAGGATGGAAGCCACACTATCAATCAACCCAATCAATATTCCCAATGGCGCGATTACGTCCCTCAACTTCATCCTGCCTGGTCTGGCAAAATGTTGAGCTGGTCCTACCCACGACCAACCACCCTCGAGCCCATTCAGCGGGTACTCCTGCCGGAAGAATCCGATGATCCGTGGGCCCCACTATGGACCTACCGGCGTCTAATCTGCCAAGACCATTACCCAACCGAAATCATGCCGCATGAGGTAACTTTGGTTAACTGGCCTCAGAATGACTACCTTGAAGGCAATATTATCGATAAAACGCCGGATCTAGTCGACATGTATCGGCATCAGGCACGGCAACTCTCGTTGAGTCTTCTCTACTGGATGCAGGTTGAAGCGCCACGACCAGATGGAGGCGTGGGTTACCCAGGGTTGTATCTACGCCCTGATATCACTGGCACTGATGATGGGCTAGCCAAAATGCCCTATATCCGCGAGTCTCGGCGAATTCGGGCCGAATTTACTGTAACGGAAAACCATGTTGGCACCGATGCCCGAAATGGTGCCTGCGCCGAGAAGTTTGACGATTCGGTTGGTATCGGATGTTACCGCATTGATCTACATCCCAGCACAAGCGGTCGAAATTATATTGATATCAGTTCCTTACCGTTTCAAATCCCCTTGGGCGCGATGATACCCATTCGGTTGGAAAATCTGATCCCAGCAAATAAAAATATCGGAACAACACACATTACAAATGGATGCTACCGACTCCATCCGGTTGAATGGAACATCGGTGAATCTGCCGGCATGTTGGCTGCGTTTTGCCTTGCCCACCAGTTGAAACCACGTCAGGTTCGCAACCAGCACAAATATTTGCGGTCATTTCAAAACCTGTTACGGTCTCACGGTGTTGAACTGGAGTGGCCACAGACCTCTTCGGTTTAAAGCTGTTATCGTCTCTTTCTTATATGACCAAGCAAACCCACCTTCAAATTCCTAAACACGTGATACTCCTGATCTTGTTTTTGGCTGCTTTATGGGGTGGTAACACGCCTGCCGTAAAATTTGGCCTGCAAGAATTTCAACCCATTGCTGCTGCCGCTATACGTTTCGCTCTGGGAATTGTGGTTATCATCAGTTGGGCTGTTATCAAAAGGATCCCATTAAGACCTAAGCAGGAAAACTATGGTCGTTTATTGCTACTAGGTACGGTTTTTGTAGCGCAGATCATCTCGTTTAACTGGGGAACCAAACTAACAGAGGTTGGACGAGCATCATTACTGCTCAATACCTATCCACTCTTTATCGCCCTTTTAGCTCATTTTTTTATTCAGCACGATCGGCTGACTGTCGTTAAGACTATTGGTCTACTGGTGGCATTTGCAGGTGTCTGTTTTATATTTTATGGTAAGCCAGGCACCAATTTAAGTACAGCGTATTTAGGTGATCTGATAATTCTTTTTAGCGGCTTTTTGCTAGCCATGATCCACATACTCCTGAAGCGCTTCATGTCACGAATGCACCAGTTTCAACTGCTTTTCGGGCAAATGGTGGTTGGTATCCCCGCCTATTTTGTTTTGAGTTGGTTTTTTGAGGGAGGAACAGCAGCTTATGGATTTTCCTATAGCTCGCTACTCGGGTTGGTATACCAAGGGATAGTGGTGGCTGGGTTCTGTTTTATCGTTTGGGTTTCTGTGCTGAAGCGTTACCCGCCGAGCCGCCTGTCATCACTCTTTTTTACCACGCCGCTCTGGAGTGTCCTTTTCGGATATTTCTTTTTCCATGAACCCATAACAATTTTGCTACTGGTGGGCGCAACTTTTGTTGCTGCTGGCGTTTATCTGGTCAATAGACCAGTTATGGAAGAACAAAACCCGAATTGAGATTGTATAAGTCGATTTTCTCAAACTGAGAAAATCGACTTATAATCTTGATAGTAGCTTTAAGAAGATCCGACTAGTTCAATTTGTACGTTGTCTGGGCCTTTGAAGAAAGCAAGCGGCAGTCCATTCGGCCTGGTATTTTCAAGTTCCGCCCCTTTTGTTTGTAAATCTTCTACGGCGGCATCAAGATCTTCAACCACAAATGCAAGCTGGTAGACACCCCAGCGCGGGCGCTCGCTGTTAGGTTCAACGTCCATATCACCAAATTTGGGTGATAGAAAGATGTTCTCTTCGCCAACTTTCATACGAACGATTGGTAGACCTCGAACTTCGGCTCGTTCTGTCACCGTCCCATCAAACATCTTTTGGTAGTAAGCTACAGCCGCTTCAACATCCTCACAACGAAGATGTATATGATGAAATGTGTATTCCATATATGTTCTCCTGTTTTCAACACCTTTAAGATGCTACTAATTTCTGGTAAACTCCTTCATAATAAAATTTTAACTTAAATTCAAGATTATAGTAAAAAAACTTTAGGTCCTTTACCTAATATTTAAAAGGGAACTGTCAGCAGTTTAACTCGAATTGGTGGAGCCAAGTTTGTTGTTATCTCTTCTGTCTTTGACTGACGCCTTAAGTTGAAACCAATAACTGCACCGGTCACAGATCCAGCATGAATTAACCAAGAATCACTCAGTTTGGTCAATTTTGTCGGCTCCAGAACTGACGTCGCCAACCATGTAGCTATTGAGGAACAAGCCAAAGCAGCTAAAAATGAGCCGGTTTGCTGATCCGTATTTCCAACCAGATAAACGGTTGTTGACGTAGTCAGTGCAGAAAAAGCTGTCAACGTCAGGCGATACATATTAGCACGATGCCAGAGAGAATGAGGATAGTATACGGAAGCGAAATTGGGAAACAGCGCGCCAACTGTCCATCCAGAAATGCTACCTAAAACACCAACTCCAATTTCGCTGATAATTCGACTGTTACTCAAGGTTAACTCCTCAGCATAAGACGTTTCATACCAGGATATATAAACTAGCATCAGTACGCCAAAGACCACGTTTTTTATGTTGTTCCTTGAAGACAAACTTCCCCCGAATAAGACAATTTTTCTCCTCCATTTAAGCGGCAGTATGTTACTCAGTTACACTTCATCAGACTCACTCGAATTATTCAAAGACACCTGTACAGTTGCACTCTCATCCTGTTCGGATTCGAAAGCCGATAGAAACACCCGTGTCGTGTCGTTGAGATTGCCGTAAAATTCTCGTATTTCCTGATCCGGATGATGGTACCAGAACTTAGATGGTATGACAGAACAGTTACTCAGAAACGGACGAGAACGGTGACCATAATATGCCTGCACAGTTTTACGTTCGTGTTTTGTAACCCGGACGGTTGCCGTATGGAGAACAGCAATATTAAACAATACCACTGTGCCAACCATCCCGTGGCAATCCACGGTACCGTTTCGATCTAGTTGACCTAACGTGCCAAGGATAGGTTCGCTAACTGATTCGGGAGAAAGCGAAAAGCAGTGCGTTTCCTGATTAACATCCGTTAGGTAAACCATCAGTTGCATATAGTCCATGCGGAGGGGATGCTCTTCCCAATGTGGCCGATCCCGATGAAAACTTTGGTTCGGTGTACCATTATATGGTGTCATATGACGGAGACAGAGTTCGGAAAAGCAGGTCGGCCCTCCCATCAGAAATTCAACTAAAGGCAGAATTTTAGCATGACGCAGAAGTTGATCGAACTCTGGTGAAGTAACAAGTGCATGACAGTTTCTAGTTTGGTATGTACCGAAAGGATGCCAGAAGTTAGGACTACCCCATTTCTGTCGATCTCGATCAAAAAGGTCAACATAATACTCTACTTCGTCAGGCGTTAGCACATTCTCAAGAATTACGAACCCATTATTCTGAAAATGGGTTAGAATTCCCTGAGTATTAGCAGCTTCGTCAATGAACGAAAAAGTGGTGACAGACATCTATGTTGCCTTGTTGGAGTTTTCTTAACATTCTATGAACCCACATAGTTCATCAATCAGTATTGGTCAGCACCTAATTATGTAATCTGGACGATCATGGAGGTATCATACGACAATTCCGGAGCCACAAGTCGTGTTTTTCGATTGGCATAGTGAAACGCCGCCGCACGACGCCATGTGTTGCTTCGGTTAGCTGAAGATTTGTGGAATATGTTTCCGTGATGAAAAGAAACACCTCCACTCGGTACCGGAGCAGGTGTCATCGGATATTCTGATGCAATATCCAGTGGAACCTGTAAATTGAACGGTTCACCTTCCGGTGCGATGTGGGGATAGACTGGTTCTTTATGCGTTTTCTCACTAAAGAAAAGACAACCGTTATCTATGGTTGACTCATCCAGTGCAATCCATGCCGTTACCATACCATCGGGATCATCTGGTCCGAAATAGAAATTATCTTGATGAATGCATTTAGGCGCGCTCCCCAGAGGAGGTTTACAGAAGATTTGACTAAAATAGATACAGACCCCTTGGCCAATTAATTGTTCAACATAATTTACCAGAGTTTGATTGCTGGCCATTTTTCGAAATATTTTTCGTTCATAAACAGGATTATCAAGTTTCCTGAGGAACTGACCAGTCAAGTCCTTTTCGAGAAAATAGTTCTTATTATCTTCATCGAGTTGTGCTAGAAACTGCCGGCTCCATTTTTCGATATCCTGTATCGCACCATCTATCATTTGGGCGTCAAAGACACCACCCACAGTCAAGTGTCCTTTTTGCCAATATTCAGTGGTTTGTTGCTCAGAAAGTTCAGGTAAATTACCGTTCATCGTATAACATTTTTTTTAATTCTGTTGTGGCTCTATTAAGAAATGCATACTATGGTATTTGGCTATAGGTACAAATTAAATTCCTAAGAGGTTGTCTTTTTGACTTCTACACCGACTATATCCTCTAGAACCTTAATTATAGTCCAATTGTCCTCATCAGGGTTGACTATTCTTCCAACCTGAAACAGTTCGTGAGCAACACTGGTGGTAAACAGGGGAACGCCACAATCCTTTGCCATATTTCTAGCAATTCCCAGATCTTTATCCATCGTGCTAATGTGACTCTGTCCTGTGAAATTCCGGTCCATTATATTTTTTGTTGTGTCCCGAAAAAGAAAGCTGCCGACCACACTAGTACTGATAACTTGATGTAAGATTTCCGGTTTCACCCCAGCTTTTACACCCAAAACAAGCGCTTCAAAGATACCTGCATATGTAACTCCTGTCAGCACCGACAAGGTGGCTTTGACAGTTTGTCCCATCCCTATCTCTTCACCCACGTGATAAATATTCTGACCCACAGCCTCCAGCACGTGCATACACCGGTCAAGAACATCTTTGCTGGCAGCTGCCATTAGGGTTAACGTACCAGCTGCAGCACCTGGCGCACCACCACTCACCGGAGAATCTATAAAGTGAATACCTTGATCTCCAGCAGCATTACCTATTTCAATTATTTCAGAACGCATGATGGTAGCCGTACAAATTATGGTAGTGCCAGGCTTCATCCCTGCTAGTAATCCATGATTGCCCAAAACAACCTCTTTGGCTTGCTGGCCATTGAGCACCATGATAAATACAACATCTGACGTTTCTCCCACTTCACAGGGGGATTTCGCAACCTGCGCGCTCAAGTCTGCCAGTTCCATCAAGGCTTCTTCTTTGATATCATAGACTGTCAACTGGTATCCTGCATTCAGGATGTTTTTTGACATCCTCAGCCCCATGTTGCCAATTCCGATAAAACCGACTCTGTCCATTGACAAACTCCCTATAGTTTTTAGATCTAAGTTTAGTTTTGACTTAAGAATCTATAATTTTATCAATATGCACTCTCTTTTGATGTTAATGGACACCATCGAGACTTAAGCAAAGATTGAATCAGCACTTCTCTGGCTTCTGGTGTGCCGATTCGTCGTAATGCATGAACCGCATCACCACGGACATATCGATTGTTGTCGCCAAGAACCGTTTGAAGGACACTGACTGCCTGATAGGCGTATGGTCCCAAACGAGCTAGGGCTAATACGCCATTGCGACGAACTCTCTCGTTTTCATCCTGCAATGACAATGCTAAATCCGGAACAGCCGTCGAGTCTTTTTGACTGGTTGTTCCCAGTGCTTCCGCGGCTAATTGTCGAACTCGCTCGGATTTGTCTTGCAAAGCTTGGATCAACGACGGAACAGCTGCCCGCGCGGAGGTGCCGATATTACCGAGAGTTTCTGCCGCACCTGCTCTGACCCACCAATCTTGGTGTTGGGTTGCTGTTATCAACGCGTTAACTGCAGGTTCTCCAACCGCACTTAGAGCGCAAAAGGCGTATCGGCGGATATCTTCAGATTCATCTTCCAACTGTTTTACCAAAGCAGGAACAGCTTTTGCCCCAAATTTACTTATCGTATAAGCTGTGTCGATGCATTTAGGCTCCGAATCCTGCCTTAATCCTTCTATCAACTCCAAAATTGTGGTGGAGTCCAGCATTGTCGTGGAAGAAGGATAATGATCGTTACCGTTTGTCTGCCCACAGTGCCATTTCCAGACCTGCTGAAACATTTTTACATCGTTGTCGACAATTGCCGACGGTATACCGCCGGACGTCCATTCCGTATCCTGACTGTTCCATGAAGGGACTTCCGGTTCGGACATTCGGGAGAAAAGGAACTTCATCATGTAACGCTTTTTAGAACTATGGTTGGGCATAGCCCTATGCCACAAATCGTAGTTGGTAATTGTGACGGTGCCTGCCACACCACAGAGTGGGACCTCATTATCATCATCAATACTGTCCCTGTTACCGTAGTAATGACTTTTCGGAATAATACCTGTTGGTCCTAATTCTTCGGGTGTTTCTTGTGGATAGTATAATGCCAGAAGCCACCGTGTATAATGCGACCACCGTTTGCCACCATCTTGATGCAAGTTCTGACCGTTACTGTTCGGTGGATTATAATGACAATGACGATGTGGCTGCAGATAATAGTCTTGGCCCAGAACACTGGTTAACGCACCACTGACCCTCCTATCATCAAACACTTCCTGAATCATAGGAATCCTCGGCAACAGATTATTACCAGGATTTCCTTCCTTTTCAAACACATTTTCTGTCTGCTGAAAAACCAACTCATGAAATTCTGCTGGCAGGTCGGTCTGAACAGTAACATATCCGTCCCGAATGAAATTTTTCATCTGTTGATCACTAAGAAGATATTCTTTTTGATCCATACGTTACTCCTTGAAATTGATCTGACTTTATTTCTGTTTGTTTTACCAATATCCGTGTCCGACTGCGATCTGCGCTACCAAGATCCCGCACCTAACAATTTTTTTCCCAATGATGTCAATTCGGCGGTCTTTCCGTGTTTATGTTCCCATTCCCGGGGATCTCCAGGCCAGCCTGATATCGGTCGCCGTTCCTGCCAAGCCTGAATTCGTTGATGACGTGAATCTTGGTTGTCTTCCTTGGCTGGAGACATGGTGATATACTGTGCCAAACGGGGTTTTTGCGACCTATTGTATCCATTTCCATGTGCTAGTAACCTATGCCAGATCAACAAATCCCCCGCCTTGCCAGCAATCGGTTTCACTTCCAAACCTGTCAGATCAGGACTATGAGAATTCCTATCAGCAGGTTGTGTTTTTACCCAGTTGTAAAATTGTTTATGGAAACCCGGTATACACTGGAAACCACCTTGATTTTCTGCTGTGTCAGTTAAGTACAGGACACCCTGCACACCAAATGCAATTGGTGTTTCTGACGTGTCTACGTCCCAGTGGATCATACCCCGATTATCCCATTCCGGTTTATCAGGCCGAGTGGGTGGTTTCATGTTCGCCCTATCCAATGAAACCCAAAGTCTATCTGTTCCCCATATTTCTGAAAATGCTTGATGCACTTTTGGATATTGGCGGTTGTCCCATAGTGCTTGATGCTGGTAAATTTCCACCATGCCGGCTTGAGAAATCGGGGAATCATGCCTACCTCTTGCTCTGGGTAGGTACTTATACCAATCCTCAGAATTATGTGGATCTACACCCAAGAACTCCCAGATTGCATTAACGGCAACTTCCAAATTCTCATCTGGAACCGCGTTGTGTACTATCACATACCCGTTTTCTTCCCAGAAGGCCAGATCCTTCCGGCTTAGAACCACTGGCATAACACGCCCCTCCTTTTTAACCCATAATAAGGTCAGTTTGCCAAACTGCGTTGATGATGCAATCGACACAAAACAGACTAAAGTCAACAACAATCTAATAATATCATAGATGAAACCAATGGTCTACTTCCACAATACAGATAATACTGTCGTATGAAGCATTGGCAATATAATCTACCTGATCTACAGGTCCATCATACATGTAGATGTTTGAAACCCGTACTTCGTAATGGAGAAATCATTGCAAATTCATAGTTCAGATAAAGTATAGTGTTTCAATTAGAAACAGTGAACCACAACCGGTTCTGCATCCAGCCCAGCTAGCTTCGCTCGCTGTTAGTCAGGTCAATTAGAAATCGAGTGAGATGATAACATTTTTGATGCTATCGACACCTGCAGGTTAGTGATGTCAATCCCTTTGTCCCTGTAAGGAATATCTTAACCCCACTATTTCAACCTACCGTCAATGCGTAAGTCCCAGCTTATCTAGTTTAACGAAAAGAAAGTTTTTTCCATTGACCTTACTCACTCGAGGTGACAAAATTATAGAATATCTATTGTCTTAATATTATATTGATCTTAAATTTAAGGGGAAAAATCATGGTGCCTCTCGACTATGGACGTTCATTTTTAATTGGCAACGGGCCGGGAAACGAGGTTCGGTTCTGGGTTGAGTCTCGAACCCGTATTATCGATGAAGAAACGAGTGAGCACAAAGATTACATTCAGGCGGGATCCTGCAAAAGCGAAAATACCTTTGCCGAGAAAAATCTGTTTCATCAGGACAACTACGATTTTCTGCCTATTTTCGGGCCTGACGACGGCATTATTTTTCGGCGGAAAGCACACCTAACCGCTGAATATAAAAGCTGTCTGCCAGTTAAAGAAATGTGGAACGGGCAAAAATACCATTTGATTGAAGGACAGAAAACCGAAGAATTGACCAGCAACCAAACTATTCGTGAAGCCACATACAGATTTGATCCCATCGTTTCCCAAACAGAAATCTGGAATCAGGAGACAAAATTACGGGCTATCATCGAATGTCCGGTTAAGACCCTCAATACCAATCAGGAAAGTAATTTTTATCAAATTGATACCGGGCCGATCGCTTTGCCTGACCTGAGTAAACGTTACCCGAGATATGTAGATAGTATACAGTTGGCCTTTGTGGCTTTCAATGTTCCAGACTTTGCTGATTTCGTGATTGAAAGTTCCACCCCAGTCGGTGAAGATAAAACGACACAGGTTCTTCATTACTCCAAGTTATTAACACTGCCTTCTGAGAATCGACTCTATGCCATTAGTGTTTGAACCAAGAGGTCCATTTACTGTAAATATAGTTGAAGTGGTTCTGGTCCTGTCCTATAATAATTCTACTCAAACTGGTAAACAGAAAGGATTAAGTCAATGAAAGTTGAGCCAGGTGTCATGATACAGTTAGGTTATGGTAAATACTTCCGTTCGGAATCGATTATGGGTTTAGAACCGATTGAAGAAGAACGTGGTCCGGGGAAACGAACCAACGTGTATATTGAAGGATTTAGTAACCCGATAGTCGCTTCCAGAGGAGAAGGTGCTATTTTGCATGATCTGACTCGGAGCCCGGATGAGATCATCCAAATACGGGAACACACGGAACTGTTAAAGGATCTCTTGGACAGCATATCCGGTATTCCCCCAATGCTCCGCTCAATTATCCGGGATCAAGGGAATTGGGATTTAGATCGTCTTGAACGGCATGTGCGAGAAATTTTAGAAACCGAATTGGATCCCGAAGATAACAATCAGCAACTGTTATTAAGCGTCTAGAAAATGGATAAAAAGGGTGGAACGGTTGTATAAGGCCAAAAAACTTGTGGGATATTAACGGAGAGTAAAGAATTATAATCAGGACATACAACATTTTACAGCCTTTTTTACTCAGCTCTTGCTCCCTTTATCCGAGATTATAAGGCAAAATTATCCGGTAGAGATTTATAGTTTTCCCAAGGGATTTAATAGCCGGTTGCCTATATATGTTAATGAATACCTGCCAACTTGAATACTGAGAAACAAATATGAGTTCATTAGATCAATACCTCTATGATTCTTTAACTTGGCCGGAGATCAATGAAGCTATCAAAGCTAAGAAAGTGATACTTCTACCTATAGGCAGTACCGAACAGCACGGCCACCATCTTCCACTTGACGTGGATAATTTTCTGGCACGTAGTGTGTGCCTCGAAACAGCTAAGCAAGCTCCTCGGGAAATACTTGTGATGCCAACGATTCCTTATGGTTATAATGAACACGCCCTCGATTTTCCTGGGACCATCCATGTCCATTACGATCATTTCATCGAGTACTGCCTTGATATCTGCAAAAGCGTGGCTCACGCAGGATTTGATCGTATTCTGATTGTCGACGGTCACGGTTCCAACGAGCATTTATGCGAATTTATTGCCCGACGAGCGACGCTTGAAACAGATGCACTGTTTGCTTCCACTATGTGGACCAATCTTGTGGTTGAGGTGTTCGAAGAGATTCGGGAATCAGGTGCTGGTGGCGCGGCACACGCCTGTGAGTTAGAAACCTCCGCCTATCTCTATCTAGACGAATCTCGAGTTCAAATGGAAAAAGCTGTTGATCATTACGGAGGAGCCGCGGGTAAGGAAGGATCGACTTTTACTTCCGTTGATTTGACAAAAGGTTGGGGACCAGTTAAAGTTGTGCAATGGACTAGCGGCGCGACCCCACATGGTGTTTCCGGTGCTGCCACCCTTGCTACTAAGGATAAAGGCAAAAGTATTATCGAAACAGCAGCTGACAATCTTCTGGGTTTCATTCGTGAGTTCCGCACCACAGAAAAGGCCAAGCGAACAGATCATCGTGTTGTTAAACCTAAATTGCCAACGCTTCCCAGCGTTGATTAGAACTATTATTAATTTTGACAGCGAGTCGAACAGACAACAGATTCTATCGGATTGAACGCAAGGGATCAAAATGAATACGCAACTGCGCGGCTATACGATTCCAACTATTGATTTGTCTGCTGAGATAGATCGTCAGGTCATTATTGATCAAATACCCGGTCAGTATCTGGGGCATCCAAGTACTATCTTAATGCCCGACAACAGGACAATATTCCTTGTTTATCCACTGGGTCATGGAAGCCCCTCAACAGTGTTGCGAAAAAGCACAGATACTAGGGATTACCTGGTCAGATCGTCTACCAGTACCGGATAACTGGGCTGAAACCAAAAACTGCCCGTATCTCCATCGACTGATTGCCTCAAATGGCGGGGAACAACTCATTATTCTTTCATCAGGTGATGGAATCATGAGTCAGGCAGTGTCCTTGGACGGTGGCCAGACATGGTCGCCTTTTCAAACGAACGGCTTACGCTGCCACGATGCCGCCAACAAGATTGTTCCTATTTCCGGTAATCGGCATCTGGTATTGTATAATCAAATTTATGGAACATCATCTCAGACCCATATCTGGATTTGGCAAGCAGTTTCCTCTGATGGTGGGTTGACATGGGATCAGGAACGATTGGTTCTTGATCCACGCGAAACAGAATTGGATGGTGCCGCACCTGACGAACCGTCGATTATTCGTTCTCCGAACGGCAAACAAATCCTCTGCTTGATGCGTGAAAATGCTCGAAAGTTCAATTCCCTGATGATGGTCACTGATGACGAAAGGGAAACTTGGTCAGATCCGGTTGAACTGCCGGGCTCACTGACTGGTGACAGGCATATGCCACAATATACGGACGATGGCAGACTGGTTATCACCTTCCGTGACATGGCACATCAAAGTTCGACACAAGGCGATTTCGTAGCTTGGGTTGGAGAGTACAATGATATTGTTAATGGACATGAAGGTCAATACCGAGTTCGTCTTCTAGATAACAAAAGTGCCCCTGGAGATACCGGCTATTCCGGATTGGAACTGCTACCTAACGGTACATTTGTGGCAACAACCTATTGTGTGATTGAAGTGGGGCAAAGTCCTCTGGTCATTTCTACTCGATTTTGTCTATCAGAGATTGATGATAGAGCAATATCAACGGACAATTCATTAATGGAGTAGGAAATAGGAATTTAGAATTTAAATAATATTTCTGTAGAAAGGATTAAGTATTATGTTGCTTTTTAGATTTGGAGAAAAAGATCAGGAAAAACCAGGAGTGGTAATTGGTGAGGCAAAAAAAGACTGCTCAGGCCATTTCACAGATTGGAATCGAGAATTTTTCAACAACAATGGGCTGGAAGCATTAAAATCTCTTGTGGCTGACAAAGGAGAAGATCTACCAGATGTACCTGATGGGACTAGGTATGGTTCCTGTGTTGCTCGTCCCGGCACTTTAATGTGTATTGGATTGAACTATTCTGATCATGCCGAAGAGTCTGGAATGGAGCCACCTTCCGAACCCGTGATTTTTCAAAAGGTATCGAATGCGGTAATTGGACCTTACGATGATGTTATTATTCCTAAAGGCAGCCGAAAAACGGATTGGGAAGTGGAACTTGGAGTTGTTATTGGTCGGGACGCATTGTACCTTGATTCAATAGAGGAGGCTGAAGACTATATTGCCGGATACTGTGTCTCGCAAGACGTTTCAGAGAGAGAATTTCAACTGGAACGTGAAGGTCAGTGGACCAAAGGAAAATCATGTCCAACTTTTAACCCGCTTGGACCTTACTTGTATCCGGCATCCGACATTGGAGATGCTAATAATTTGACCATGGAACTGAAGGTAAATGAGGAAATCAAACAAAACGGCAACACGAAAAATATGATCTTTAATCCCAGTTTTCTTGTCCACTATCTCTCTCAATTCATGTTATTGGAAGCGGGTGATGTTTTATCGACAGGAACACCTGCTGGAGTGGGAGCGGGCATGAACCCACCTCAGTTTTTAAGAGATGGCGATGTGGTTGAGTTGTCAATTGAAAAGCTGGGAACCCAGAAACAAACCTTTAGAGCCTATTAGGCCAATTGATTAAGGTGGCAGAAACCGTATTATACTTCCCACTGTTTCCGCATCTTTTCCATGGGGATTGTTTCCCCTTTCATCCATGCGTAATGCGCTTTAGGATCTTTGCCAATCCACCGTTCGTCAACCGGTTCATCGGCACGTTGGTAACGCGTGTCGGTGCTTAACCGGAAACGATTAGTCGTATTGTCCAAAGATGCGTGCATAGTGAACATGCTGAAAATCAGTACATCCCCCATCTCAAAAGAGCTGGTTTGCCACTGTCCACCGTGGTCCTTAACCAATTCAATGGGATTGCTTGAAAACCAACCTGTAACATGATCACGATCAACATCCATTTGGCCGTAAGTTTCCTTCATACGTTCAAAACGGTGTGAACCGACAAGAATAGCCAAAGGACCCATTTCCAGGGGGATATCCCCGATAGGCGTCCAACAAGTTAACACATTCTGAGTACCACGGCCCATATAGACGATGTCGTAGTGGGCCCCAGTGAAGCTTCCTGGACCAACAACGCGTAACCATTTGTAGTCATAAGTCATCACTTCCGCATCAAAGTAATGTTGGTAAAACCCCATGATTTCTCTAGATTCTACCAGGTTCAAAAAGGCGGGATGGTGTGTTATCGACTTGTTTCCTCCCATGAACATCCCACGCTTGCCATCAGCCGCTACGCCCTCTAATAAGGGATAGGAACTATCAATTTGCTGATTCTGGTGTAATTTTTCTAGCAGGAATTGCCGGGTAGCTTGCACGTTTTGGATATCGTGCAGTCTTCTGATAAGGATATAACCATCTTCTTCCATCCTTTGATGTAGGGCCTGACGGTCTTCCAGTAATTCATTACTGTCTCTCAACGAACAGAGGTATTTTCCCTCAAATTCCATTTGGATATTATTCATAGTAAAAGTCATTGGCAACGGTCCTCAACACTTAAAATAGGATTGTATATGAACTAGGGTATTTTTTGATTAGAGTCCTATTGATCAATCGAAATTATTGACCTTGATCAGTTTTCTAACACCAGAGTTTCAACTCCATGGAGGAGGATCTCCAACCGGTATGGGAGCAGGAAATCGGCTCTTAACTTCAACGGGAACACCCTTATCAGCAGCTTCAAAGACACGTTCACAAATCTCCAGCACGTGCCTGGCATGTTTGCCTGAACAGCGAACCGGCCGGTCATGCCGAATGGCGTCGGCGAAATCAGACGGCCCTTTCCCCCAATCTAAGCCAGTATACGCCTCCTTTGGAGAATCCTCGCTCTCCCAACCACTTGTTGGAGTAGATTTTCGTATCCCGCGACCGTCATCGTGAGCTTGGATGGAAAAGCAACCTTTCGTCCCATGAATTTCATAGGCTGGCAATTCCGACCTTGCTGTCCAACTGTGATACAGTAAACCGTAAGCACCACTTTCAAATTCCAACAGGCCGATACCGTGGTCTTTTTCGGTAACCCGATACTTGTTGCCAGCTCGACTGCCTGCATGCAACATGCGTTCAGGGATAGTAATTCGGGCTAGACCGTAGACTTGTTTTACCGGACCGATCATAGTTGTCATAGCTGTCAATGGATAAGGGGCTACATCTTTGAAAGGTCCGACACCTTCCATCATGAATAGATCTGCATTGGGATGCCAATATTCCAGAGGTCCACCGAAATTCCCCATGGCCGACACCACCTCTCCTATCTCATCATCGCGGATTCTTTCCCAAACACTTTGCTGGACGTATCCAAGCATAGCCACTGGAGCACAAGCGAATTTTACTCCCATTTGATCGGCTGTCTCTACCATTTCATCCGCTTCCTCCACCCGTAACGCAACTGGCTTTTCCGAATAGACGTGTTTTCCCGCCTTCAGTCCGGCTAAAGATACCGGATAATGACCGGTATGAATCGTAAGATTAATGATGGCTTCAACATTGGGATCGTTCAGAACTTCGTCGAGCGATTGATAAACTTTACCACCACCTTTTCCTGCCAATAACTCGGCTCGATCGATATCTTGATCATAATAGCCAACGAGCTCAATTTTGTGTGGATAAGCTTGGCATCGAGGTTGGTATCCGCCTTCGGCAATCATTCCACAACCAACAATTACTATTTTAACTGGATTGAAGTTAGACATGAAACTTAGCTATCCCCTTATAATTGATAAATTAAAGAATAAAGCAGATTTTTGAAATATACTAACTCAAGTTGCGACCTAAAATAGCAGACAGTTCAAAAACCAAGTTTTTTGAAGCCACATCCACGATAACGAATAGAATCCGACGTTTTTTCCAGATTCCCCGAGTTCCCCTGGTAAAATCTCGGTTTCTTTAGGGAGGTAGCAACTTGGGTTATACTATGGAATTTCGAAAAAAGAGATGCAGAAAATTTATCCTTAATGACGAAGATTATAACAGTTTTTCGGGTTGATTTATAGACCAAACCAAATTATCTGAATCATCAATTCGAAAAATGCTTCTAGCGTTTCTGCCTAGATGTTATCCTAATTTGATGGAATTGAAGTAAGTATAGTGAGCGGTGAAATCTTTCAATTATCGAGTTTTTGCAAATGACTAGCGAGATAATCATTGCATGTTTATTTTTAGTTACTAAAATAACTACTAATTAACATAAAGAAATGGGAACACAATTTTTTTCACCGCGGCAATGAGTTATTCAATTGCAAATGAGGTAGAATAATGTCAAAGATAGCATCTCGATTTTTAACTGCTGAAAGCAGTGTTAATCAACTTTTAAGCCAACCTTCTGCTCTAAGTTTTGGAGGAACATCTGAAGAAGAACATCGGATTTGGCGAAAGGCGTTCCGACGCAAGTTGATCAAAAACCTTGGACCTAAACCTGAGCCTGTCCCACAAGAAGTTGAAATTCTGGAACATACGCAGATGGATGGGTACGTTCGTGAAAAAATTATCTTTAATCCCGATCCATTTTCCTCCATTCCCGCCTATGTTCTTACTCCTGACAAAGCGAGCCGAAAGAATAAGCATCCAGCAGTGCTCTGCTCGCATGGACACGGCATGGGTAAAGATCCCCTTGTTGGGCTGAAGGAAGATTACCAAAAACAATTCGCAGTCGAGTTAACACGGAATGGTTTCATTACCATATCCCCTGATTGGCGCTGTTTTGGCGAACGCAGAGACCGAGACGAGTGGGTCCGTCGTTCTGGTCGAGATGGTTGTAACGTGGCTTATTTCGCCTTTGGTTATTTTGGGTATCAGTTGCTACAACTTGATATTTGTGACGCCCAACAGTGTCTAGACTATTTACAATCTCGAGCCGATGTTGACAAGAAACGTATCGGCTGCATGGGATGTTCATTCGGTGGAACAATGACAACATATGTTTCCGCTGTAGATCAACGGATAAAAGCGGCTGTAATTGTTTGTTATCTGAGTACATTGGACGACGCGCTAGGTGATCGAGGTCGTGGAAACACCTGCGGTTCCCAGTTTATGTTTGGGTTGAGGCAATTTGGCAAAATAGCTGATGTTGCCGGCCTAATTGCTCCCCGTTCCTGCATGGTGCAAATTGCTTCTAATGATACTTGTTTTATCGATACCGATGCCAAGAAAGCATTTAATCACCTTGAACAAATTTACAGTGCTTCAGGTCACCCTTCAAAACTGGAGCTTGATTACTTTGAAGGCGAGCACGAAATCGACCTTGTACCTGCAATCAAGTTTTTTGAGGAACATCTGCAATAGGATCGGCTGTGATTTACAATCATAGAGATATGTCATCGTATTTGATTAGTTATTGATGAAAGGAATCAGAAGCTTTGCAATGATTTTATTTTGCTGATGGATATGTCTATGGAGTAGGCTGACTACGGCCAAAACCGGTAAATTGATTCACCGTCCCAAACAGCGGTGAGAGCCCAAACTCCGCCAACTGCCATTTCCCCTAAGATGATACCGAGGAAAAATGGAATTATACGCCGATATCCAGATAGCCCCATCCATTTGAGTACAAACCATTTTGTGATAGAGCTAATTAACAAACATGTCCAGATGCTGAGTGTTGCCCAATCACTAATCATGGCGTACCCGAGTGGATGGAACTGCCACCAAATGAAACGCCTTCTCATAAAGGCTAAAAAAGTCGCAAAACAAAATCCGACACCAATGAAAGTCAACCCCAGATAATCGGAAGGTAAGCGCTGATAGAGACGTTGCTGTAGTTGTTGGAAAGCCACACCGCCATAAAAATTGGTGTGCCGGTTGAATCGAAACGACTGTGCGCCTTCTTTGTATATGACATACAACCACAGCCAAAAAAAACTGAGAGTACCAACAACTGTAGCTGTCATAATGGCTATTGGCAGTTTGCTTCGCTTTGTCTGTGTATGATCAGCGAATTTGAATCCCTCAAGTTGATGCGGCATTGGATGGCTTGCCCAATCGAAATTGAACCAGCGATAGATGGCGAATATCGTTGAACTCCTTGGATCAATTTTGGCTGATCCGACAGTAGAAAGCAAAACGAAATAGGGTGTAGCATGCCACAGACTATGTGCAGGAAATCCCAACTCAGCCCGTAATCGTGTTACTGATACCGAAAGAGCAAAGTAAATTGCAAACAGCAGACAGACCAACCATAACGCCATTCCTGCTTTCACAGAGAAGAAAACAAGAAAAATTAATCCGCCAATCGCTCCCCACCATGCAGTACGATATGACATCGGTTCCGTACTGTCATCAATCCTTGATTGTCCAAGGGCTTTCAAAACTATTTGGTGAAGGTGTTGTCTCGAACTCCACATGGCAAACACGCAAATGCTAAGAAAGGCTCCGAACGCTTGTTCGTCGTAGAAAGGCACGCGCGGACGCGACTGCCAGCCTATCATGGTGGTAAAGATAAGTGTGATTTTACTGACAACGAAGAAAAACCAGCATGAAAAAGATAAATCCAATGGCATCAGAAATCCAAGACCAATCATAAATGGGTAAAAAGATACTGTAATGTAACCATAACTTTTAAGGGCGTTCCATGGGGGTTCAGTCAATAGATAATTGATGTTGCGTCGCTTAGTTGGAATATCCGGGATGACCGGAAAAATCGCGTGCAACCCATTGATCATTGTGATAGTTGCCGCTATTAGAAATCCGATCCAAAACAGTCGGTTTCGGAATATTGGATTATTTGGGGCCACCATTTCCCGTGGCAATTCAATAACAGGGTAAGCAAGTCTTTCACTTTGAGTCCATTGAACTCTAATGATGACGTTGATACATAACATCACCCACACCAAGGCAGTTAAAAAAGTGGACCAGCAAACGATCGGAAGTAACCAAGCCCTGATATGAGTTGCTACATGGAAACTTGAACTTCCTTCATAATAACCACGTAAGATCCGAATATCGCTGATTGTCAGCCAATCCGGAAGATATCTAAAAAATAAAGATCCCCATTCATTTTCAGCTGTTGCGTACCAAGAAGGATGCCCGATAATAGGAATCAACTCGGTAAGCAGGTGGTTACAGGTTAGTGCGGTCGAGCAGGATAACATAACGTAGATTATGCACATTTCAGATGGGCTGAGAACTGACTGCAATCGAAATTTTCGCCACAAGCCGTTTACAATTATGAGTATTAGGAGAAACAAAATCACATTGTAAAACGGAACCGCAAAGGTTGGGCTGACCCGCATCAACAATATTCCAAAACTGTTAATTGGAATAAGTATTAATCCAATCAGGATTGGTTTCCAAGTAATCGGGGGAAATTGCCGATCTTCAGAATCTGTTTGGCTTTTAGAGTGCTGCCATGTTGAAATAGAACGCATTACACCTGTTTATCATCAAACTCTTAACATATTCTTCGATAGTAATGGCACCGTATATTTTGAATGGAACACGTATTACCAATTGATCAAACGACTATTGTTCCGGATAAATCCTGCCTTAGTTTAGAAAACCAATTAACTTTATCTATCTAGGGAACACAGTGGTGAAACAGAATAATTTATAAATACCTAAATGTGACCACCATTTAATCTGATCTTTAGATAGTGCCACTTTTCCAAGCAGATTCATGGAAATATTTTGGTGACTAAAACACGCCGAATATGTTTCTGATAATTTATGGTTGACCAAGGTAATATAACCAGAAACATATAAAAATTGAAGCGATCATTTATCCAGCTACCGGTGCCAATAGAATTTGGTGATAGGAAATAAAGACCTGCTACAACCAAAAACATTAACAGAAATACATCTTTCGGATGATATAAGTTTTCTTGGTTTAATCTTGTCATACTAGATGATCAGCCAAAACATCCTCCCGAAAAGTAAGGATCATCCGATAACAACAATCATGTGAGTATCAGTAAAATAGACGATAGATCTAATCTGAAAAAAATATGTCCATTTGGAGTGCCAACTCCAATTCCCACGAGGCAGTCCTCTGGTACTTGTTAGCAAATAGACAAACATCACTAGGTAAGCAGAAGTCACGGTCAAAGCGAATCGGACAGCAGACTTCGGTTGTTTGATAAAGTATGGTACTGATAAAAATCCAGCACAATATCAACAAAGCAAAAGAAAAAATATGACAGAAACAGATAATGGCGAACAGAAGATATAATATTATTATTCTGTTCAAAGACAGCTGGCTCCGATGTCTCCAACCATATCCCAGTACGAGGAAACAAAAGGGTACACTCATCAAGAAACCGTAGAATCCCATGTAGAGCAGATAGTTGTGACAGAAAACGAAGGATGCCCACGCCGATATGTTGTGTCCGCAATTGACTGATTGTGATAGGTATAAAACCGAGATAATAAATAATCCGATGATGAGAGTAAAAACCATTTTTTTGGCTAGTAACGGTGCCTGAGATCCCCAGTTTGGAAACGGTCGAATGTTGAGACGGCAGTTTTTTCTGATCGTCTGGTTTTCTGGATTGTAAGAGTTCTTTACCACATAAGCGCTATGCAGATGTTCCGGGCCATCTAGTGACGGGAAGTACTGAAACAACCAGACAGGAAGCATACATGAAACGAATAATAAAGATGTAATCACATGTCTTATTTCAAGTGATTAATCTTCCTACCTAAAAAATACCGATCTTAATAAAAATCTCTGATCCTTCCCAGACTTTGATAGAAATGGGGGTGATGAAATGCGATTGCCTAATAATCTTCGTATAGTTTAGAGCTTCTTAGTTTAATGGATATAGATGTGTCTTTCAAATTTTTGCAGAAAAACCTATGTGTTCTGTAGATTCCAACTCGACATAATTTGGATGAATGAGCAGAAATGATATTTTAGGTTTCCAGCTATGGTCGAACTATAAAATTGGTTTAAAATTTTCTTATAAATTGATAGAAACTAAAGAATGACTTACATACATCATATTCTTTAAAATATTGTTGGGTATAATCAGCAACCGCCTGCATAAAAATTTTCATCAGTATTTTTTCTTAACAGTTGCATTTTCAGATTACCTATGCTATAATTTGCGGGAGTTGTAGCAATGTGAGGATTGAAAGGAATTAAGAATGTCAGAAGGAGTCGGCGCTGTTGGCATGGGAGTCTCTGCCGTGATGACTGCCGGCGCAGCCTCAGCAACTTCAGCTTCAACAAGTGTTACAGGCTCAGTAACTACGACAAGTACTGGAACTTCTTCCTCTTCTGCTATGGGTGCGGTTTCAACCACGCCTGCAGGTCCAGCTAATGCGGCTGTGTCGATATCTGCTTCTGCGGCCGTCTCGTCGTCGGCCGGATCATCCTCTCAGGGTTTATCGATGGCCTTTGGTGGGGGTGGAGGGCTACTCGTCAATTCGCTGGTTTGATTTTCTGTTTTGACTAGTACTGCACAACCAACCTAAGAGCCTTAAACGTCCTTTCCTTGACTCTTTTGGAGTTTGCTTTCCTGGTGTTCCATGGGTTAGTAGGGAAATCTGATCTGTTTTTTTTAGCGCAACTTCATCTTGGAGTATAATAAGCTCACCGAATCTTGTTACCTTGTCTTCTTTTCCTATCTCCCCAACAGGTAATCACTTCTCAGATTTTTTCATACTTTTCATCTAGGCCCAAGATCAACTTGGTGGTTTTAGCTTCCTACCTTAAATTGGTTATTTTCTAAATTCCCTCGCGGCATTCCCTGGAAACTGGATTATCCATCCTAATACCAATGGCTTTTATATAATCGATATTTCAGCAGTAAAGAAACGTAATCTTGATTTGTGAACGCAAGATGACCAGGAAACTTGCGTTCATGAATCAGCTATGGTAATTTCTCCATTATTAATAATTAATCCTACCTGTATTTTCTGGTTAATTACTGATGGAAGTGTCTCATTATTAGTTCAAATAAAATCAGACAAAGATCATGAAATTGGTTAGGGTAATTTTTGCCATTATCGGAATTATAGCTTTTCAAACAGGGACAGCCAAAGTCAGAGTGGAGGGAACAATAAAGATGAATGAATCACCAATTCGCGAAATTGGCATTCCGGTCAAATCTGTCAACTGGGTACAACTGCATCCAGGATTGGATAAAGCTGAACAGCCCTGCCTCTACGTAACCATGGGTCAGCAGGCAGATAATTTATTTGTTTTACAGATTGATCCAATCACCGGAAACCTTCGACAGTTCTTATCCACAGTGCCGAACTCAAATTATCCGACGGCTACATACATAAGCCGTGAGGGGAAACTCTATATTGGAGCGGCCTATGCGGGGCATTTACTCTGTTTTGATCCCAAAGAGGACACGCTGACTGACTTAGGAGCAATTAATCCGAGTGGGGCGACTTTTCCTTGTCGTATCGATCAGGATGCTGAAGGCCGACTATGGATCGGCAGCTATGGTACAGCAGATTTAACCTGCTATGATCCTCAAACCAATACTTTCACCTGTTATGGACGAATGGACGACGTTGACATGTATAATTATCCATTGGCAAACAAAGATGGAACCGTTGCGTGTTTGATTCGACAAACACAGCCGCATGTTGTCCTCTTTGATCCTCAAACTGGTAACAAAAAAGTAGTTGGGCCAACCACAACCAAAGGGGAAGAGACCATTGATTTACAGAAAGGAAAAAACGGGACGCTTTATATCAGATCAAGTTTGGGTGATTTTCAAATTGTAGAAGATCAAGCTGTTCCAGTCGATGAAGTGGTAGATCCTTTACCCAGTCCGGTTCTTCCGGACGGAAGTACCTTTATTTTTGCGGATGCGGCTGATCAGATTTATCGTGAACTGAAAATTACTACATTGGACGGAAATTCACAGGTTTTTGAGTTGGACTATCAGGTCAGTGGTAGTGATATTTTTTACCTCCATGCTGGACCAGATGGGTGCATTTATGGTTCTAGTATCTTGCCGCTTCACCTATTTCGCTACGATCAGCAAAAGGCACAATTGGTTGATTTGGGGCGGTGTTCCTCTGCAACTGGGGAAGCATATTCAATGGCCAACCTTGGTAAAGATCTCTACATCTCTTCGTATCCAGCTGCCAAGGTTTCCGTTTACGATCCAAATCAACCCTACCACTTTGGAGATCAACCTGAGAGCAACCCGCGGGATTTAGGGCGTATGGATGACATCTCTTACCGTCCTAGATCGACATTAGCTGGCCCGGTTGGACGTGTCTGGCTGGCTTCGTTACCTGATTACGGTAGATGGGGTGGACCGTTGACCTATTATGATCCACAAACTGGAGAAAGGAAGGCATACTACCAAATCTGTGGAGATGGTAGTTGCTATACGCTGGCCCATTTAGAAGAGACGCATTTGATTGCAGTCGGTACCAGTATTTTCGGCGGAAGCGGGACACGCCCAAAGGTCGATCAGGCGGTTCTTTTTTTATGGGACTACCAGGCTGAAAAAAAGATCTGGGAGGGGACGCTTGATCGGCCGGTAGCTGTGTTCAGCGCTTTGTTAACCGGACCCGATGGCAGACTTTATGGAACAGTACACGGTGGGAACCAACCGGCTGAAATTTTTGTCTTTAATCCGAAATCTAGAGAATTTACCGATCGTCTTTCACTTCCAGATGGCAGGCCACTTGAGCTGGGGTTGCAAAATGGTCCGGATGGAAAGATCTACGGGTTTACCACTTCCTGTGTTTACCGTTTAGATCCAAATTCGTTGGCTACAGAAGAAGTGATTGTTGAAGAAGATGGTTTCAGTATCGCCGGGCCGATACTAGACCAGGATATTTACTTCGCTAAAGGTCATTGGCTTCGAGCCGCTCAAATATTTGAGTAACCTTTATCCATAGTTACATTTTCTTGTTAGGAATTTAATAAGTGTTCAACGCCAAACAGCCAAAGCTGAACCAGACTTGGAGGGAGATTCATGGCGATGTATACGGTGCGGAACCGAATACATCCGGTCCAATTGGTGGAGGAGTTGGTTATGCTAATTTAGTTGAACCGACCCAAGATCCTGTTACGAGTTTGGATGAATTGTTGGATGCCTTAAAAAACGCTAGATCTGGTGATATCGTCTATCTGCATAGTAAAGCAAGGATCGATTGTACTATACGAGTCCACGTCGAGAATATGGTTCTTGAAATCCCGGAAGAGATAACTTTAGCCAGCAATCGTGGAGAAGGCAAAGCCACAGGTGGGATGATATTCAGTAATAGTTTTGCTACCAGACCATTGATTCAAGCGATGGGACCTAATGTCCGGATTACCGGATTGCGTCTCGGTGGGCCAAATCCCAAGCCGTGTTTAGAACATCACCATCGATCATTCGCTGAAGGGAGAGGCCATCAGTATTACTATAAATTTCCGACTTCTGACGGCATTTCTTGCAATCAGTTGGAGTTAGAAATCGATAATTGTGAGATCGGCGGTTGGAGTCATGCGGCTATCAATCTCCAGGCTGGGAGTAATCACCACATTCATCATAATTTTATTCATCACAACCAATACAACGGTTTAGGTTATGGAATTTGTCATGATCGGTCGTTTTCATTAATTGAATATAACCTATTTAACTATAACCGGCACTCAATCGCTGGAACAGGTAGACTTGGTAGCGGCTATGAAGCTAGGCATAACATTGAGATAAAGCATTCTCTAAGCCATTGTTTTGATATGCATGGTGGGCGTGACCGGCAAGACAGTACCAATATTGCGGGTACCTGGCTTAAGATTCATCACAATACTTTCCGGTGTCCCAAAACGGCGATCGTGATCCGGGGCAAACCCGAACAAGGCTGTAAGATCTATAATAACTGGTTTTACCAGAAATCTCCCAACAGATCGATCAGATCAGAAGGCCACACTCAAGTTAGAAATAATATCTATGGTTTGACAAACCCCAAACTTCTAGACGGAGCCGAATATTAGGGTGCAGAATGAAAGTTGCTGTAGTTATAGGTAAAGATGCTCATGAATTGGAGCGTTTTGCGGCTGAACAATTGTGTGACTACTTGCAGAGGCTGTTTGACATCCATATATTGCCGACACAGGATTTACCATCCTCCACAGAAGTTCTTTTCCTCATTAGCAGTCCCGATACCAACCTGTCTATAAAGTATCTGTCTCCCAAGCTGATGGAAATAGGTAAACAAGGTATTATATGGCAAAGGCTATACCATCAGGACTTCGAGAAAGAAGATCTCCCTGCTTCGTGTTCTATCCTGCTCATTGGTGGTGGAAGCCCGCAATCTGCACTTTGGGCAGTTTATGAACTGGTCGAGAAGTGGGGCGTACGCTACCTTTTGCATGGTGACGTTCTACCAGAAAAATCTCAGTTTCAACTGCCAGATACCGATTTGGTTATGGAACCTATATTACCTGTTCGCCAATGGCGGGTTATTAATGATTTCGCTTGTGGGCCGGAGTCATGGGGGATGGCGGATTACCGTATCGTCATTGACCAGCTAGCCAAACTCAAGTTCAATCGGATTCTCCTGTCGTTATGGCCGTGGCAGCCGTTCTTGCACTATCAGGTTAAAGGTATCCAACGCCAATCGGCTACACTGTGGTTTGGGTTTCACTATCCTATTACCGATGATATGATCGGTCGAGATCTGTTTGGTGATGAGATAGAGTTCTGGAATCCGGATCTGCCCCACGATGCCGATTATCAGACACTAGTAGCTGCAGGGATACAATTTGTACGTGACTTGATCGACTATGCGCACAAGCGTGGAATAGAGTCTGTGGTGACGGCGACACTAACTGAATTCCCACCAGAGTTTGCCCCAATACTAAGAGAATCCCAAAAGGTACATCAATTAGCTGAGTTGACCATTGTGCCAAGTGCAGAAACTGAAATCGACGATCCGGCTCTGACCGATTTAGCAACAGCTGTTTTACAAGCGACAGTTAATACCTATCCTAGAGCAAATTACGTCGCACTGGGGATGCCGGAGTTCCGCCAGTGGGCGGATATGTATCAAAAAGCGTGGAAAGTTCTGGATGATAAGTACCAAATCTCAGCGCACGGATCGCTGGAAGATATATTGGCTTCTGCCAAAGAACGTACTGGATATGCAGGTGGCCCGGATAGAGCTGTGCAAGAAGTAAAAGGGGATATTGTGGCTCTATATTTCTACGATCGGTTGATCCATGAACTGAAAGTTCTTGAAGATACGCATCGTCCAGACATCAAGTTTATCTACAACAGTGTAGCTGAAGAATTATTTCCAATTCTGTCATGTGTCGTACCGGCTGGAGGTGAAACTTTAAACTTTGTCGATTATACTGCTTCTCGAATCGTACAACGCCGGGATGTCCTGAAAAACGTGCCCAGCTCCGATATTCCGTGCAGTCTGATCTACACGCTTCATGATGATAATGTGGGAATTCTACCGCAATTGGCGACCGGATCTTTACATCAATTAACGAAGGATCTGCAACAGTATGGTTGGTCCGGTTTCTCAACACGGTATTGGTTGATCAGCGATCACGATCCCTGCGTTGCATACTTGGCTCGGGCTTCATGGTCAGAAAACGTAACACCTGACACCGTTTATCGAGATCAGATTCAAGTCGTGTGCGGTACAGGTTGTGTGGAGGATATGGTAAAAGTATTTCACCTGGTAGAAATGGCAACTATCACTCTGGAAATGCACGGTTTGGGTTTGACATTTCCTGTGCCTGGTATGCTGATGAAGCATTGGGTTTCCAATCCCATTTCAAATCAGTTGGTCAAGGTACGTCAAACGTATCAACAAGCTTTAACAACAGTGAAACATGCTAGAAAAAAAGTACAAAAGAAGGGAGAAAGGTATATCGATTACTGGATAGGTCGTTTGGAATTCGGTGTCGGCTATCTGGAGATGATATCTGCTGTCCGTCAAGCAGCAATAGCTGAAACCAACGGAAAATCAGCTGAAGCGACTCACCACGCTAAAATAGCCTTGGAATTTGCCTGTCGTGCCTTGGCAGCTTATGCTGACGTGGCTCAGGATAGATCTGATCTTGGATCAATCGCAGTGATGAGTGAATATGTTTATCGCCCCTTAAAAGCAAAAATTTCGGAGATGGAACAGTAGCAAAATACATCTTATCAGAATGGATATACAAAAAGATGGCAAAGCCATTGAGACTTAAGAAACAGTTGTTTAGTACTATTCTTTAATGTTAATCGCGTGTGCCGGCCTTGATAGCTTCAACTAACATCATTGTTTTGACCGCTTCATCCAAATTTGCAGCTGGCAGATCTATCGGCTGATCGTCTTTTATTCGATCAATGAAATAGCGGTTTTGCTCCCACGTACTGCTGGTGTTTCCCTTTTCTATTTCGTGGGTTTGCCCATCGCAGCAGATGGTTCCTTGGGAGATACCTTCAAGATAAGCGGATATGTTGTGTCCATGGATTTCATACCGTTCTAGCCGTTTGTCAGTGGTATAGTTAGCAATGAAGTGCACTAAACAGCCATTTTCAAAGTAAATCAAGGCGCCGTGGACGTCTCGATAAGATGAAATAGCACGGCGTACAATACTGTGGACTTCAGCAACATCCGAATCGGCAATGGCACGCAGAATATCAACCGAGTGTATCGGCGTTTCGAATAACATATTATCCATCACTAATTCGGGAAACCTGTTGGAGGAAGCAAAGTGGGAAATGCTTTTGTGGAATTCACCGACCAGTTGGGTGACAGCACCACGGCTTTCGATCTGCTTTCGCGCCTCGACAATCATTGGATGGAAACGCCGATCCCATCCTACCATAGCTTTGGCATCGGTACGATTAGCCACATCTCGCAAATTCTGGGTTTCAGCAACACTCATACCAGGCGGCTTCTCCAGTAATGTACTGATCCCCCGCTCCAAACATGGCAACGCAACTTGGGCATTCAAGTGCGCCGGGGAGGCGACGAATACGGCATCCAGCGATTCTGTGTCCAGCATGCTCCCCAAGTCATCATAGCAATTTTGAACACCGGCCTGATCTCTAGCCGAATTCCTTGCAGATTCGACTGGATCACACACTGCGATCAGATCAACATCCTCAAACTGTTTCAGAACTTGCATGTGGCCACGGCCACGACCGCCACAACCAGCGACAGCTACTTTCAATTTGGCCATACTGCTTCTCCTTGGATTCTTCTAAATCAGTTTTAAGTTTATCGTCTAAATGTCAGGTTCAATATTTGATTTTTGTTTGGGATAATATCCAATTGCTTTTCGGCCATGATCCAAATCATAGAGGTGCCAAGTACTATCAGATACACCGAATACGATCTCAAATTTGACGTTGGGATGAATGACAGCTTGCTCAAATAAGTGAACTGCATCAGCATGACCGAGATGGTGAGGATGTTCAGGTTCCGGCCTATCTCGATTAAAATTGCCAATACGCACAGCCACAAACTCAAGCTCAGACTGACTGGTATACATGTACCCCAAGTCCTCCCCGAAAGCTTTACTGACCGAATAATAGCTCTCCGGTCGAGGCATCATGTCGATTGTGCGGAAAACAGATTGGGGATAGGGGCTAAGCAAACCCGCCCGACTGGCATAAACAAAACGACGTACGCCATTTTGCCGAGCAGCTTCAAGCAGATTATAGGTTCCAACAAAATTCTCGGAAGGAAGTAAATCAATACCAGCAGTTTGTCGATGTTCTCCAACAGCAGCACTGCCACTATTGGCTAAATGGATTACCACATCCATACCCTGTATTGCTGCAATCACTGTATCAAAATCGGCGATGCTGCCGACAAATGTGTCCGAAACATCTGGATTGGAGTCAAGATCAAGACCCCGCAACTGGTATTTATCTTTTAATCCAGCCACCAGCGTCGATCCAACAGCACCGTTAATACCAGTAATCAGTATTTTCATCTTTTTATCCTCAAAGTGTTCTTAGTTTCGTAACCCTAAATTTCGTAGTGTATCTGCCATCATACTGTAAGCGATTTCGACTTTTTCCTTTCGCATATGTGAAAAAGTTTCGACCGAAATATACTTATTGTATCCGCTTTCTCCTAAAGTCGCAGCAAAGGTATGAAAATCAAGCTCGTCGTCCTCTTCACCCGGAATTAAGAAGGTACTGTATGGATACATCCCTTTAACACCTTTTACGTGACAGTGTGTTGTCAATGGAGCTAATCGGGAGGTAACCTCGGTAATATCAGTGCCTAAATGATAGAAGTTAGTAATATCGTTTAAGAGCCTAAGGTTGTTTGATCCAACATGCTGGATCAACAAGGTAACCTTATCCGGTGAATCGATAGTGGTGGCTTCATGGTTGTGGATATTCATGGTAATATCCAAACTTTCAGCCCGTTTACAGATTGGGTTAAGAACGTCAATTAACAGTTTCCATGCAAACGGATCTCCCTTATCGCCGCCATAACCGGTTAGAAAATTTACGCCGCCCGCTTCAAGCCCAACGGCAACATCCTGTAATTTCGCATAGTGATCAACAGCTTTTTGCTGATCTTCTAATGCCAATTGGTAGAGCCCTCCACCTCGATAAGGGTTAACGACGGAAACAGCCAGATTGTGGTTGTCAACCATTTTCTTAACTTGCTTCGCACGTTCGCCGGTGACAGTATTTGAATCGATATGCGCGTCTGGACCACACATCATCTCTATAGCATCATAACCTGTATCAGCTAAAATCTTGATAACATCTTCTAATGGTAGATCCTGTAATCCACCGGCATGGTAGGATATGCCAATCATGAATTTCTCCTGATTTTGAATTGAGCCATATTGCCGAAGTTAATGATAGCGATCGAAGCATGCTATATTTATTTTGCTTTCTCGACTGAGCGATAGTGAGTTGAAGATGATTGGTGTAAAAATAATTACATGCTTAACACTACCTGAATTTACATTTGTTTTCAACCGAAATACAAATTATTGCTCTCTTGTTTCGTAACGAATTCGGGGATCCAGCCAAATTAAAAGTAGATCCGAGATCAGCGTGCCGATTACGGTTAGCACGCTCAGCATCATGATCATACTCCCAGCCAAGTACATGTCCTGATTCATCAGCGCGCGTAAGAGAAGTGGTCCTGTGGTTGGTATACCCAGCACAACAGAGGTGATGACTGACCCCGATACAATATGAGGTAACACCCAGCCGATGCTGCTGACGACAGGATTTAGAGCTACTCGAACCGGGTATTTTAGTAACAGGTGCACTTTCGGCACCCCCTTCGCCCTTGCTGCGGTCACGTACGGTTTCCGAAGTTCATCCAACAGATTACCCCGCATTACACGAATCAATGAAGCAGTGCCAGCTGTCCCTAGTACAATGACGGGAATCCACAAGTGCCCAAGCAAATCCAGCAATTTCCCCAGTGACCACGGTGCGTTCTGATAAGGCGGTGAAAAAAGCCCCCCGACACTTAGGCCAAAGACGGTGTCAGCAACATACATTAAGACCAACGCGAATAAAAAATTGGGGATTGCTAATCCAATAAAGCCTAGAAATGTGAAGGTATAGTCACCCCAGGAGTATTGATTTACTGCCGAGTAGATTCCAATTGGGATAGCTGTTGCGTAGACAAACAGTAGGGTCGCAATTGAGATGGTAACTGTCAGCAACAGCCGCTGAAAAATCAGTTCTTTGACCGGCTTGTTCCATTCGAAAGACATTCCAAAATTCCCCTTCAGCAATCCTTTCATCCAACGAATATACTGGACATAAATCGGCTCGTCTAGATTGTAACGCTTTCGAAGTGCTTCTACCAGATCTGCATCGACGGTTTCGCCCGTCTCTTCAAGGGCAGAAATATAAGCAGTAAGATAATCTCCAGGTGGTAGCTGAATGATGACAAAGGAGATGATTGAAATTGCCAACAAGGTGGGAATCATCCACAATACACGTTTGACGATCAGGCTGAACATCAATTAGTCCCCCTGTCATCTTCAAATGTAAGTCGGTCAATAGCATAGCATTCTGGCGCGGTACTGCCCGGCGTTCGAAAGATCCATCCTGAAACCGCCACTTGTGGCACATTACGAAACGTATCCTTGACCACAAAGAGCGATGGCACTCTGCCGATTGTACCAATGACCCATAGGTTTTGCTGATTTAACTCGATGATTTGCTGAAAAAGTCGTATCTGTTCCGTAGGATCGGGTATGCGTTCGATTTGCTGGTACAACTCCATACACCTCATCATCTCCTCTGGTGGAACAATCCCTTGCTTGCCGTTTGATAGAAACCATCTGGCATACCCAATGCCTTGAATTGACTCCTGACTAAAGGGAAAAAACCAGCGTGGATCCATGACCGGAATCAGTTCATCCGCAGATCCCCAAACGCCGACATCGTGCATCAAAGCGGACTTTCGGGTATAGAACAGTTGTCTTGCTTCTAACTTGAGCTGTGTTTTGACCCCCACGTCCGTCCACTGTTTGGCGATCAGTTCAAACATCGGAGTGCTCAAAAAAACCGAAGCAATTTCAATGCGGATGTGGAGCGGTTTGCCATCTGGCCTTAAACGAATTCCTGCTTTGTTCCTCTCTTTTAGGCCCATTTCATCCAGTAACCGATTGGCTTTTTCTGGGTTGTGTTCAATATACGCTTGCTCGTAGGCTTTAGAGTAGAAGGGAGAGATAGCAGGCGGTGAAATTTGGCACGGTTGACCGATACCAAAAAAGGCGATTTCGTTCAACTGCTGACGGTCTATAGCGTGTGATAAGGCAATCCTAAAACGTCGATCGGCAAATATTTTTCGCAGAATAGGATCTTTATGGTTCAAGTTGAGTGAGAGTGAAGAACCACCACCACTACTAATCCATAACCGAACACTGTAACCTCTATTCCTGCTGTTTGTTTTGAATTTGGGGAAATTATCAAATTGGAGATGTCGTCCCTGCATCCCAATCTCGCCATTCATAGCTTTCATGTTAATGATTTCGGTATTGTAGATCTCAAACGTCATCCGGTCGATATACGGCAGTTGGTTTCCATCTCCATCGACTTTCCAATAATACGGATTACGCTCAAAAACAATCAATTGGGCGGGTGGTGGTACCTTGATAATCCAAGGCCAAAGTCTGGGAACTTCGGTGTTTTGCCAACTAGCTTGGTCTTCAAAAAGCTGGTACCAGAAATCGAACGATTTCTTTTTGGTCATTTCCACCAGTTGTCCCTTAGGTATAAAATCCGGGTGAAATCTTTTTAAGTAGTGGCCTGGATATTCGACCATCGGGTAACTTCGACCTGAGGCAAGCGCTTTGAGAAAGAGACCATAAGGGCTGACGAAGCGGAATTGCACCACATGGTTATCAACCTTCTCAACTTCCATTGGTACGCCATCACGTTGATATTCGCGTGGGATAGTCGGAGTTAGTTCGGGATTTTTGACCACATGGTTGTACCAAAACAGGATATCATCGACAGTGAATGGCATACCGTCTGACCAGCGGATGCCCTCTCTCAGCCAAAACGTATAGGTCCTTCCTTCATCGGTGATTTCCCATTTAACTGCTAGATTGGGGAAAATCTGCTGTGCCATTGGTCCCCAGCGGACTAATCCGTCGTAGGCCAACCGAGCACGAAAAATCCCAATATCCGGTGCGCTGGTTCCATAACGCTGCCAAGTGCCACCGTATGGACCATTTTGATCAGGCGGATGAATCACCAAAGGATTTTTCGGCAGTCGATACACCACGGGTGGTAATTCAGTTCCTTCCAGCATCGGTGATTGGTTAAAGATAGGAGCTTTCGTCCATTCACCAACTGTGTGTACTCCTCCCTCCATCCGGCAGAATTCATCTTTGGTCACCGGACGAAAAGCATCGCCTAGCGACGAGGTGGGCATACCAGATGCCTTTATGTTGGCGCCGAGCGTGGTTTCCAGATGCCGGATATCTTGTTTCTGTCCCCATTTGCCTAAAGACCAAGTCAGTTGTGCTAGGAGAATGACAAGTAAGACCAACCCAGCCAAGATAACACCTAGTCTTAAAAGAAGGTTAGACGAGGTTTTGAAAATCGGTTTTTGGTTGAGGCTCATTCTCTATTACCTTTGTGTTGGTTCATTCCGCCAAATGACAGCGTGTTAGATGCCCTGTAGCAATTTCTCGAAATTCGGGAACCTCTGTCTTGCATCTGTCCTCCGTATATGGACATCTGGGGTGGAAGACGCAACCAGAGGGTAAGTTTGCCGGGTCAGCTACCTCGCCAGAAAGAAGTACGCGTTTCAAGTTCCTCCTTGGTTGAGGGATCGGAACCGCTGCCAACAGTGCTTCGGTATATGGGTGCCTCGGTTGACGGAACAATTCATCGGCAGTACCAAGTTCGACCAGCCGTCCTGCGTACATGACAGCAATACGATCAGAAATATGGTGAACAACACTAAGATCATGAGCAATGAACAAGTAAGTCAGTTGGAAGGTTTTCTGCAACTCCTGCAACAGATTTAACACCTGTGCTTGCACCGAGACATCAAGGGCAGACACCGGTTCATCAGCTACAATCAATTTCGGGTGCAACGCCAAAGCCCGCGCAATACCAATTCTCTGTCGTTGACCACCACTAAAGGCGTGCGGATATCGACGCATATGTTCCGGTTTCAAACCAACTTGGGTGAGCAACCCTCGTACATGCTGTTCTCGTTTAGACCGATCCGACACACCGTTAACCAGCAATGGTTCGCCTATAATATCAGACACGGTCATACGTGGGTTCAACGAAGAGTAGGGATCTTGGAAGATCATTTGCATGTGTCGCCGTAGCGGCCTCAGCGTTTTCTCTGTCGCTGTAGCCAGATCATATGACTGACCATCCAAACGAAATAAGATTTGGCCAGCGGTGGGCGATAACGCCCGCAACATCGCTCGTCCGACGGTCGTTTTGCCAGATCCGCTCTCACCGACCAATCCCAGACATTCGCCGTGATGCAAATCAAAACTAATCCCATCAACAGCACGAATCTGCCCAATCACCCGATTGAAGAATCCCTGTTTGACCGGAAAGTACTTCTTCAGATTTCTAACCTGTAAAAGAGGTTCTTTGTTCACTGTATTTTGCCTTTCTCTCGAATGAAGCAAGCTACATGCTGATTGGCTCTAAGTTGAGATAGCATGGGTGGGTCTCCTTGATTACAATGCCCATCTGAAAACTCTTCACAACGCGGATGAAACGGACAGCCGGTTATCTGCTCAAATGGGTTTGGAACAGATCCTGCAATGACCTTGAGTTCCGCCTTTGGTTGTTTGCCACGACCTGGGACAGATTCGAGCAAAGCCTGAGTATATGGATGTTGAGGATTGGTAAACAGGTCAGTCATTTCAGCCTGCTCAACAATCCTCCCCATGTACATGACTGCCACTTGATCTGCCATTTCGGCAACGACACCAAGATCATGTGTAATTAGCAGAATCGACATTTCAAACTCGGCCTGTAAGTCACGCATAAGTTGCAGAATTTGGGCTTGGATGGTCACATCAAGCGCGGTTGTTGGTTCGTCTGCGATCAGCAGCTTAGGTCGACAGGCTAAGGCCATTGCGATTACCGCCCGTTGGCGCAAGCCTCCACTCATTTGGTGTGGGTATTGATTGAAGCGTTCGACCGGATTCGGGATGCCAACTCGTTGCATCATGTCAATTACCTGCGATCGTGCTTCCGCTTTTCCAAGGTTCATATGGAGTGTTAGGGCTTCCATGATCTGATTACCGACGGTGTGCACCGGACTCAGTGAGGTCATCGGTTCTTGAAATATCATGGCAATTTCACTCCCACGGATTGCTCTAATCCTCTTGTCTTCTTCTTTGAGATCTGTTAGCACAACATAATCTGAGTTTGATCGATGAAGCACAATTTCACCAGATACAATCCGGCCCGGTGAGGCAATCAACCGCAGCACTGAGAAGGCTGTCACGCTTTTGCCGCATCCGCTTTCGCCGACGATGGACATCGTCTCACCGAGAGGAATCTCCAGATTGACTCCATTTACAGCCCGAACAATACCTTCATCCAAGAAAAAATGCGTCCGCAAATTCTGGATGGATAACAACGTATTTTTCATAAGATGCCTAACGTTCGTAAGGATCAGCTGCGTCTCTTAATCCGTCTCCCATAAAGTTGAATACCAGTACAGTTAAGATCACGAAGACTGCAGGACTCAACAACCACGGGTAAAAGGCGACAGTTTGAATGTTCTGCGCTTCTTTCAGGAGAACCCCCCAACTGGTAATGGGCGGACGCAGACCAAGACCAAGGAAACTTAGCGAGGTCTCACCAATAATCATGCCGGGTATGGCCAAAGTGAGACTAACGATAATATGACTCATAAAAGATGGAAGTAGATGACGCCACATAATTCGGGTTTGGCTGGCACCAACCAGAAGGGCCGCGGTAGCAAAGTCTTCCTCTCTCAGTGACAAGATTTTACCTCTAACCTGACGCGCTAGACCAGTCCAACCAATGATTGATAGGACAACGGTAATACCAAGGTAGATCTGTAGGGACGACCAAGAAGACGGAAGTGCAGCAGAAAGTGCCAGCCATAGAGGAATCTGGGGAAAAGACCTGAGAATTTCGATCATACGCTGGATCAGGTTATCAACCCAACCACCGGAGTATCCAGAGATGGCACCAATTGATAAACCCAGAATGAAACTCAGACTTACTCCAAGCAGACCAATGGTGAGTGAGACACGTGAACCGTAAATGATCCGTGAGAGCAGGTCTCGTCCCATGGAATCCGTGCCCAGCAGAAACAAAGTACCACCTGAATCAACACCAATGAGGTGCCGATCCATTTTGAACAACCCCCAGAATCTGTAGGTTTGACCTTTAGCCAACAGGCGGATCGGGTATTTCTGTGTCGGATCCTCTTGGTAAGATTTTTGAAGTGTTTCTGGATCACGCTGTCCTTTCAAACCGTATACAAAGGGCCAGAAATCAAGCCCATCTTCAGAGGAAAAATGAAGGCGCTGCGGCGGTGCATAGGTGTAAGAAGTATCTTGGAACGACAACGAATAAGGAGCCAAAAACTCGCAGAAAATTGCTGTCAGATAAAGCACGAGGAGAATCGTCGCAGACCAGACAGCAACGCGGTGCTTGCGAAACTTCCACCACATTAACTGCCACTGTGAGGCCGTGTAGGTACCAGTATTGTCTTTGCCTCTATTGGAATCTGGAATTACTGGTGAAGGGGTAGAGGGTATTTCTGTTTGGATTTGATCCTGCACTGTGTGTTATTGCTGATTGACCTAACGGAAGATTTAAATCGATTTCTACTCTCAAATTTTGATATGCTGCTGAGGGAACCAACAACCTATGGTTAAAATAGCCCCGTTCAATCAGCATATCAACCAGTGTTAACCACTGTCAAGACCAATTTTACCAGTTTGTTATTATTGGATGTATTGATCAAGTTCTATATAACTCTGCTTGCCTCCGACAAAAACGCGGGCCATGCCGTCAGAGAAGTCTGAAGCCCAGTCAAACTGAGGTTTGATTATTACCTCACCCTTTTTATCGATAAAGCCGTATTTGTCATCAACCTTAACACGTGCTAATCTTTGTGAAAAATCGTAGGCATCATCAAATTCAGGGGCAATGACAACCTTTCCCTTGCCGTCTACATATCCCCACTTATCCCTCATTTTTATAGCGGCCAATTCTTCAGAGAATGGTAAAGCATCATCAAATTTAGGAGGAATGACAATCTCTTTCTTGCTATTTATGTATCCCCACTTCCCGTTTTGCTCAATAGGTGTCAAATCGGTCTGGTTACATCCACAGACTAAGGAACACATCCCAATGACGACAATCCAAAGAATCTTAACCTGATGATCCAGTAGCATTGTTTTTGCTATCTTGTTTCCCCTCTCACTAATTTTCAACAGCAATGGTTTTCCAATCCACTGATGTCCGGCCTGCCATGTCGACTGTCGCGGTCCGCAGACGATAGGTTCCGGACCACTCGAGGCCAAAGTCAATTTCTATTTTATACCTTGAATCGTCTTGATTGATAATCCGCGATTTCAAATCTTCCCAATGCAGAAACCGGTAGTCCTCTTCGTTAGGACCATAGAGTTCCCAGCAGACCATGACGTTGTTGTAGATTCCCTGAGCGTCAGTGCCAGTAGTGTAGTAAATTGCGGAAGATCCCTCCACTATAGTGGCGCATGCCGTGATTTCCAGTGGTGATCCCCCTTCATGGCTTGAGAGTTCAACAGCGAGTTGGGGAGGCGTTCCTGACGGTCGAACTGGTGTTCTTGCTTTATCATATACATTTTTTTTACCCTCTTCAAGAACCTCTACTTTACCGTCTTCTCTGATGCGGATCGCTTCCCGATAACCCCGCAGGTTTAGTCCGTCCAAGTTCCAGAGGAGATCATAAGCAACGCCGAGCCGGATACACCGTTCTATTTCGGTGAAAAAGTTGTTCATCACCACACGATACTTGATGTTTTCTTGATTTAGCCGTTCCAAATTGAGTTCATCAAGTCCCCACAGGTTGCCTTTTCCCATGTAGACGTGTCCGAGATTATAACCGGGTGGTAGAAGGATGACAACTTCCGCTGCTTGTTTAAGTTTGTCCAAATTTCTATGGGGATGACTTTCTGCGTGCGCACGCAGATTTCTTGATAGAGCTAGATACTCGCTGTAAGGAACACAAGCCAACTGGTAGGTATCCCAATAGAGGAAAAATTTCGCACCTAAATCGTAAGCGTGGGTTTGCAGCCAGAAGGTATCTGCTCGATCAACTGCACCATAAACGCTCATCCCCCAATCTTTATTCGCCAATCTAGCGGCACCACGGAGGAAACCGTATATAATGCTGGCTAAATTCTTCGGATTATCAACTGGGATCTGGCAACCGTAAGCCACATTCATCTCGGGTAGTGTTCGAAGTGTACCAAAGCGTCCGGGCGGCTCAAAGACCATGGCTGAAGGAACTTCACCTTCACCTTCTGTGAGCTGGTGAATGGCTGAGCTTACCATTGTTTCCCAGCTGTACATATTCCGTTGAAGGAAATCCATTTCACCAAGGTCCACGTCTGAGCGTGCTGACAGTTCATTCATCAACCTGACTGGGGCTCCCTGGTATTTTGCCTGTCGGAAATAGTCTTGAAAATTTTCGAGTGCGATTTGCGGTGTAATAGATTTCCGAAATAATTGATCGGTCTCCAGCCTAGGACGAATGACGCTGTCTCTAGTACAAACTGCTGGTTCATCCATGAAAATGGTCGGCCCCAGATAATTGCTTCGGTACAAATACTCCGGATACTCAATTTCTTGACCACCTATTCCCCAATAGAACACATTGCATTGATCAACCCACTTGACTTGTTTTGCGTCAACTCGTAAGCAGTTGATACCAGCATCAATCATTTCAAGGTAGTCATTTTTCGTGAGTTGAACCAATTCATAATCAGATTGATCATAGCGGCGCACCTCATCCTTCTGTTTACTGTTATGGGCAGGGCCGATTAGAATGTCGGGGGTGAGGTGAAGAACCTTTGTTTCCATCGGCATAACTGGGTTTTCCAGATAATCCAAACTGTCAAGAAGGTAAAGATGTCCTAGGTATTTCAGTTGCTGCTGAAAAATTTCGTCCGAAGTTGCGTCTTTGATTGGTTGAGGTATAAGGTATGGCCAACAACCGAGGCTAGGCAGCACCGCTTTATCCGTCAATTTATGGCGGAATTCTAGTGGTTGGCTATCTCCCTCTTGCAGGATATATCGAGAGACGTTATGACTGATTTTGGCCAACTTAAATGCTGGATATGATTCAACAAGTAGCCAGACACAAAATCCCTCCCCATTTGTTTTTTTTGCCTGCAAATGTAACCACTGGTATTTTGTTTTATTGGCTTCTTCAACTGCCCCCAAAGTAAGAATCAAAGTTCTGACAACAGATTTAGGAACGTCCTTTTCTTGAATATAATGGTACTTTGCTGTTGTGCCCGGTGTACCAAGGAGGGCATTATCATTATCTTTGCGTTTTTTCATTTGTCTCTTAGAGAAATCTGGTAATAGAATATTGTGCCCTCTATGAAGCTAGCGTTGCAAACCAATCACGCACCCGAACCTTATCCGAATCGCCACCAAATCCCAAACTAAACCAGCCAGAATAACCTTCGGTATTCAGCCGTAAGAACAGCGTTTCAAAGTCGATATTCCCCTCGCCAGGGACGAGATGGACTTCATATTCCCCCGTATTGTCATTGAGTCTCACCTGACCAATATTGTTTGTCCCAAACGCATCCAAGAATCCCTGCCATCCTTCAGATACCAGATGACCATGTGCGACATTGAATGCCCACTTAAAATGTGGAGACTCAATCGCGCCCAAGAACCAATGTGTCTCTTCAACATTGCGAGGAATATAGTGAATTTCGGCCAGATCTGGTTCTTTGTTATGATTCTCAAAGAAAACGACAACGTTGACCCTTTCCGCCTCCTCCACCAGCCGCCTCATCCGGTCAACAGCAGTTTCTCGGCGTCGCTGAACATCACCGAAGTGATAGCCTCCATGTCCGACCAGCCACCCGCAACCTAGGCGAGCGGCTAAGTCAAGATTGGCAAAAAGGTATTGATCTACCGCTTCCGTCATGATAGGCACATACTCAGCATTATTAATCGCCGACGATGGATGGATGCCAATTGCGATGCCATGCGCCTCACACAGGTGGCGTACCATTCGGACACGGTCAACGTCGAAGGAATCAATATCGTTAGGAGGTAGATCTGCTTGAAAGTCGATATAACCAAATCCGTTTTGAGCAGCCCAGCGAATCGAGTCCTCAATGGGTTTGCTTTTTGGGGCGTCGAAGCCGAAGCGATCCTTCATAGTCTTCTCCTCCTAACATCGGTACACTTCTCGACAATTTTTAAAGATTGTCAATTATCAATTCGATAGTGTTCAATTGCGTCTTCGTCAAGTTCTATTCCCATTCCCGGTTCTTGCGGAATTTGGAGACAACCGTCTTTTACCGTGTATAGCGTCTCAGATTTAACCAGCTGATTCAAAGGGGACCAAGCCTCTTCAGGTAAAGCTGGTGGTGTGGTGTAAACCAATTCCTGTATGCGGCAGGTACGGATCGTTGCGGCAACTTGAAGAGAGTAAACCAGATCCATCCCGTGCGACCCGTGAAAAACACACTCCACACCAAACATTTCCGCCATACCAGCTATCTTTTTTAGTGTACTGATGACATTGGCACAATGGGGTTGGACAATATCAAAGGCTTCTCCCTGCATATACCCCCGGTATACCTCTACCGGCTGATGCTCACCACCGGTGATGGCAATTTCCGTTTCAGCCCGAAGCCGTGCGTGAAGTTGCACGTCACCGCGAGTAAAGGGTTCTTCCAACCACGTGGCATCCACTTCTTCCAGCGCTCTGGCGGCTCGAAGCGCGGTGGCATAATCCCAAGTGGTACCTGAGTATTGTGCTGTCCGGTCAACCATGACCTCTACCTTATCTGGTCCGCCAACCAGTTCTCGAATCAACCTGATGGCTTCGACATCTTCCATCAAGTCCGGACGAAAAATGCGAATCTTGACCGCTTTGTAGCCCTGTTCTACGTACCGTAACACATCCTCAGCCTGTTGCCGCGGAGTTACATCGGTTTGGTCTGCCGCGCCGGGCCAGACGCAGGTCAGATACAGAGGGATTTCTTCACGGTATGCTCCTAGTAATTTGTGTAGTGGTAAGCCCACAGCTTTACCCACGATGTCCCAAAGAGCATTTTCCGCACCATACCACTGATCAAGGCCCGCTTCCAGATGCCGTTCAATCTGAAACGGATCTTTACCCACTAAAAGCTGACTGACAGCGTCGGTATCCACCAGATGGAATCCATAGCCCGTGAGGCCTTGATCAGTACGGATCCTGGTGATGTCCGCAGAATTATAATATTTCCGTAGAAATTCCTCACTAGAGAGTGGAACTTCTACGCGAAAACTCTCAACAGCAGTTATTTTCACAGTTTACCTCTCCTGTAGCGGATTCCTGCAGGGAGTGCTCATTTGTTCCAACGACTCCATAATTCATATGTCATATGACCCGGACCCAGATGGCAATATAACCTGTTGAATAATTTGTTTTGATCATGATGCAAAACGGAATGGTCACGGCACGCTTAATTATTCCTGTTTGATATGACGTTCAAACGCACTGATTTCTTCCTCTCCTTCTAGAACCCCTATCTCCAAATGGAAATCACGAATTTCGCCAGGCTGGATGTAATGTAGATAGCCATGCTTGCGGTTCCAGGCACGACCTAGCATACTGACATTGCCAGGCTCAATCCCAGTAACATACGTGCCTTTGTGAAAATGTTGCCATTGCGTAACTATGGGCATCTCTTGGATAGGAAATTCCCAATAGATTCCGAGCTTTAGCTCATCATTAACCAACGCCACCTGTACATTGCCCTCTTCATCTGCAATCGGACGATGTATGTATACATCATCGTGCGCCGTTTCCTGTGGAGATTGAACCACCTGATATTCTTCCGGCCCAACCTCCCGGTCTTCCAGCCATTCCGTAGTCTGTTGGCTGTTGATCACCAAACGGGTACCCCGATCGAGGAGAGGAAAGCCCGGATTAGTATGATAGACAAACATCAGCGGCGAAGGATCCACGCTAAGGTTCTCGATTTGATCGTGAATTCGCAGGCATTTTTCGCCTAGCACAGTAGAAATCTCCCGGGTGAGTTCCAAATTTGTGCCGAAGACCACTGCTTCACGCATCCTACCGCGTACACGTACAACGTAATCCTCTCCCTCCCAGTTACATTCGGTTGCGACACTCTTAGCAGGAATAAAAGAGAGACGGCCATGAAGTCCAAGCTCCTCATTTTCCTCTTCGTGATCCACTTCAGGATGGCCGGTAAAGATCATACCGCAACTAGTCACCAAACCACCAAAGAACCCACGCATCCAGCCATAGCCCTGAGGTTCGTAGAAGGCTGGCCCCACATCCCCGGTGTTGCTGCGAAAGCAAAGAGACATACCTTGGTAATGTGCCGAAGCAATATCCAGTGAGCGGCCTGGCAGAATGGAGAAACAAAGCCCAGAAGCATTGAAAACCTCAATTAAGTCGGCTCCCCGTTCATTTCCTTCCACCAATTCTGCTCGGCGGACACCAGCCAGTTGGGTCATATCACCAACTAATTCCAGCAGTTGTTTTTTGCCGTACTTGCGTCCAAAAAGTCGTGGCACTGTTACCCCCTAAAAAGTAGTCAGCCAAAATCATTTACACAGAAACTGAGTTAAACCAATTTATTCATCATAACATACCTTGTTTATTCCATACTATATTACTTTTGACGAAATCATCGAGAAATATAAATAGTACTTTTACTCCAGATAAAACATCGTCAGCAAGCCAGAACACCTGATATACTGGTAATACTTAGATGCCAATATAAGGAAATAAAAACCCATTAGATCCAAAATTGGTAAACTCTTGGCCAATTGAATAAGATTCCGATGATCGTCCAAACGCTGGACATAGCGAACTCACCGAAGACAAGTCCCAGAAAGAGCGGTGCTGTTCGGCGGTACGCCTTTAGCCCTCCGTGATGAAGTATTGTCCACTTAAGAACCCAACTGGTGAGCATACAGGACCACAGGAAACTCATGTCGTAACTTCCGGCCACGGCGTATCCAAACGGGTGAAGCGGCCACCAGAGGAAAGCAGATCTAAGAATTGCCATCATGGTAGCCAGTGCAAATCCAAGTCCAATTACGAAGAGATGATAGACGTCGATTTCCGTGGGGCTACGCAACCATTCCTGTAAATACAACCACGGTTCTCGCGCCCAGTATTCAGACGGGTACGGCATATTATCCAGACCTAATCGGTAGCTGGTATCCAGCAATAACCAAAAAGTAACGATGATTCCTGCCGCAGATCCAACCACGATTGACCAGACCATGTTTCGATGGGATAACCCAATGCTATCGGCAATTCTGAACCCTTCTAGTTGGTGAGGCATAATATGGTTGTCGAAGCGGCGGCTGATAAACCAGAAGAGTGGCATAACGGCTTTAGTAGTGGCAGTTAGGTTGGTAGTCCCCACGCCAGAGGTGATCATCTGCACCGGTCCACAAAAGTGCGCATCGTGATCAGGAAACCCGATTTCAGCACGCAACCGCGTAATAGCCATGGAAAGGGCGAAGAAAAAGAGAAAAAAGGTAACGGATACAGCAATCGACATTCCAGCCCACCAGCCGAAGAGAATGAGAAAACTCAGGCCCAGTACGATCCCAATCCAAGCCATGCGATAAGGTGTTTCCTCGCTGTTTGGCTGTCCAACGACTAGCCGGGTAAAAATTTGCCAGAAGTAGTGCCTTCCTCGCCAGATGGCTAAGACTAAAATTGCCATGTAAGCACCAACAGATTCTTGCACGATATAGGCGTGTCGACCGTAGGCTGGGTAGGTTTGCCATCCCAGCATAGATCCCAGTATTCGTAATCCTTAGCCAGTAGAAGTAGAAAAAACAACATGAGAAGAGAAGATCAAGCGGCATGAAAAAACTGAGCTCGATGATAGAAGGAATAAAGGCAATCCGCATGGCGCGTAGTGAATTCCAAGGCTTATTGGTAAAGATATGACCGATGTGCTGACGCTTAAAAAAGGTGAGTTCGGGCATTTGCGGAAACAACATATGCAACCCATTGACGAGGTTGATGGTTACCGCCATGGCGAAACCGATCCACATCAGACGATTGTAGAAATGAGGTCGAACCAAGTTGAGAGGAATCTCAGCAATTGGATAGGCTAACTTTTCCCGCTTGACCCACTGTTGACAAACGATGATGTCGACGCACAACATGACTACGACCAAAACGAAGGTGAAAAGTGACCACCAGCAGAGCGGAATCAGCCAGGCCTCCAAATTCCACCGTGAGTAAAGGCTGGCATCTCCTTGGTAGTAGTCGGTCAAGGCTTTTGGTTGCGTCACTGTTAGCCAGAACGGCAGGTCATGATGGAAAAGCGTGCGCCACTCATTTTCCGGTGTTGCCCCCCAAAAGGCGCAGGTCACAACCGGCAATAGGATTGGTAACATACCGTAAGAACAAAGTGCGGTTACCATATTGACCATGATGTAGATGGTCAAGAGCTCTTTGGTATCAAGGAAAAATAATGAAGACGTCCCATCGGATTTTCTCTTGAACCGATCTCGTACTTGGTTGAACGAAAATAACACCCACAGCGTGAAAATCGAATTGAAGAAGAGGGAAAATACGGTCGCGCCAGCCGCACGACGCACCTCTTCCATCTGAATAATCCAGTAGCAGTTCACCGGAATCAGCAGGAGCCCGATAATCCAGGCTCTAAACAGAGGGCGGTCGCTCTGTTTACCATCAACTATGCGGGAACGGATCTAATCTCATCAGTTCAATCTGTTTGCCGTAATCGTTCCTCCCATGCTATTTGATGGTACCACCGACGTTTTCCTGCTCTATCAGCTCTTCCAACGTAACCTTTTAGCGAGTCTCACAATTTCATGATCTACTTCTACCCTGGTCTTACCCTTACCTTACCATGTCAAGACAAGTATGATTAACATTTTATTTTTTTAATGGCAAAAAAATGTTATAATATGTAACCTGTCAAAGATAATCTTGTACTTACTGTTTAATAAGTCTAACAACTAGATAACAAATTAATATAGGGAGAAGTACCATATGTACAAACCATCTTTTATAAACCTTATTACCTTTTTGCTAATGGTCATTACTTTATCAGTAGCATATAACGAAATTAATGCTGCTGATAAAAAATTGGAAATGATTTGGAACTTTGACGAAGGAAAAGGGGATGTTGCCAAAGAGACAAATAAAACTGGAAATGATGGGAAATTTACTGGTGAGGGTAAAGACAAAATTAAGTAGGTAGAAGGCATAGCTGGGAAAGCACTTGAATTCAGCGGCAAAAAAGCAGGAGGCGGACAGTGGGTTGAAGTCCCGCACTCAGATGATATGGATATTCGTGATGCAATCACAATGGAGGCATGGGTTTATCCAACGACAATTAACGGAGACAAGCGGACAATTATTACCAAAGCTGCCTATTATCTGCAAATTGAACCCACCTCACAAGTTGCCACCTATTTTTATGAGGTTGTTCCACCTGGCTATCACCTGTCTGATGGAAGAGTGAATGAAAATGAATGGTCACATGTGGCTGTCACCTATGATGGTAAAGAGATCAAATTTTATATTAATGGGAAAGAGGATTCGGAGGTTATTAAAGCAAAAGGGCAAATTAGATCTCAGGCTAGTTGGGGAGTACACCTTGGTGGAGAGCGGGATGGATGTTGTCCGAGGTACTTTCAGGGCACTATTGATGAGATTAAGATTTCCAATTATGCCAAGACTAGAGATGAAATCCTAAAATCGATGAAAGATGCCGCCTCTGTCTCACCCCAGACCAAACTTCCTCTGGTATGGGGAACCATAAAACAGATTAAATATTAACAAGTCTATAACATCAGTCTATCAGGATAGAATTCGCACCACGTCTAGCCTAAGGCGTGAACTTTAACTGCCTCCATTTAGCCGCTAATTTTTCATGCCATTTCACCGATTTTGCAATGCCGAACACCCCTTCTAGATCGAAGTTCTCCGGTGGCTTGATCAGGCTGAACCATACGCGGTTGATCACGGATCCCGACATGCAGCGGCTGTAGGAGCGGCTTATGAACCAGGTATCGCCTGATGAATCCATCAACCCTTATGATCCCAGTAGCAGATGGGACAGTACAAAGGACAACCGCCTATACCTGATGGAGTTGGCGGCGGCCAAAACAGGTGATGGTCTAGATTTGCGTTCCCTTGCTAATGCCAGCTAACTCAAGCTGCGCCCCAATATATTGTACTTCATTTGGCTGCAACCGTACCAGTGGGGGGCGGACATGCGCCGCCGGTAACCGACCTAGCAAAACCAGTGCCTCTTTCATCCGATTGTGCATATCCAGTAAGGGATTGCAATAGAAAGCCTGTGTCAGATGGTACAATCGATTACTGACCTGTTGGGCTGCCCCCAAATTTTCAGCTTGAATCGCTCGCCAAATGGCAACCTGTAGATCTGCAATCACGCTTCCAGCCCCAGACAGCAACCCATCACAACCCAAGACCAGCGAACTTAACAACCAAGCACTATGTGTTGTTAGGACGGCAACCGATCGATCCAACGCATGAAGTTCTCTGATATGTAGCTCATGCAAAACAGGATCGTTGCACCAGTCCTTAATCGCTCGAATTGTCGGAAAGCGTTGACACAGATCAAGCAAGGTTGAAAGAGGATAACCCAGTCCACTGGACAATGGATACTGAAATAGGATCAACGGCAAATCTGTATAATTGGCAATGCTCTCAAAATGCACTATTGCCATTTCTGGTCGCTGCTGTCCACCGCGAGACATGCTTTCTGGCGGAAAAACCAGCAGAGCCGAAGCCCCACCTCGTGCAGCCGTGATTGCCAGTTGCGTAGCGATTATACTACTCGGAGTAGAGATGCCGACAATCAGCGGAATCTGGTCACCGACTTCGTCTTGAGCCAGTTCCAAACTCCGTTCTTGCTCACTTAAGGTTAGAGCATGAACCTCCGCTGCATGACCATTAATGGTGATGGCAGAAATACCATCAACTAAAGCTAATTCTCGCAGATGGCTTCGGTAGGCGGCCTCGTCAATTTCTAGATTCGCTCCAAAGGGCATTAGGCTGGCTGGAATCACTCCTTTAGGTTGGTAATGCTTCGTGCCTTTCATGGTTGGATAAGCTGGTTTCCTTTCACTGACCGCCAGTTGTCCTGAGAATTCAGATGAACCATTCTACCACAATTGCTGCATCGGGACAAAGGGAGGGCTGACAATAATTGGGGTTAGTGAATCGCGCGGGCACACAGTGACAAGAGACGAGTTGGCTGGTGACCACCCTGTCTATCTCAGGCTATGCCATTCTTGACGGTGGGATGTACTTCCATGTTTGACAATAGCTAGATGATACCCTCACAAGGAGAAACCGTCGTAGGAATTTCAGGTGGTGTTCTTATTTATTTCCTATATGCTTTTCCAAAATGACCATTTGGGGGCGATCCTCTCCAATCTTTGGTTCGATAGAGAACATATAGTCCCCCCACCAGGGGCCAGCTGCCCAATATGTCCAACCGAGCCACACATCTGTATTGTCATCAATATAATCGAGCATATCATCGAGTGCCGTCAGACAATTGTCATTGGCGCTTATACCAAACTCTCCGAGGAAACCGCGCTTTTCGTGTACGCGTAACCAGCGGGTAAAATCTTTTAAACGTGAGGAGCCTATAGTCGAGCTCACACATTCATCTGATGCACCTGACGAATTATCATCCAGATATTGGTGAACCTCAATTGCATAGTTATCTGCAGGATCAACGATATTCTGCACAATTGTGCCATTGGGTGTGCCATACCAGCTAGAGTTCCAAGAATGTGCGCCAGACCAACCGTTACCAGGCACAAGAATGAGATTGGTAGCACCAATTGTGCGAATCGCACTGATAGCAGCATTTGCATCAGCCAACCACAATTCCGAAGCCATCGAATGCGGCTCATTCATCAATCCAAAAATAACTTTAGGATAATCTTTAAAGTACAAAGCTAACCTTTGCCAAAAACCTCTAAAGGCACTCACTGGTAGCTCGTCGATTCCTATGAGGTTCCCATAGTACCTCGCGTAATTGTGCGGATCGAGAATGACGAATGCATTCTTAGATGTAGCATAATCAACAAAATTTTTAATTCTGGAAAGTTCCGCTGAATTAAATTCTGCATTCGCTGTATGCTGAAGACGTTCCCATCTGAAAGGCAGGCGAAAAACATTCATCCCTTTATCAACGAAATAATCAACCGCGGCGCGAGTTGGGTACGTATAGTGTTGATTATAAGTACCTAGCAGGTTATTTTCACCAAATTCAGCTCCAGCAAGATTAACACCAACATATTCAGTTTGGCTATATACTCCACTATTGAACAAAAAAACTATAAAATATAGTAAAGCAGAGATTATCTTTAGATCGTTTTGGCTCATTTTCTCCCCATTTTACCATAGCCGGACTAAAAGCCAGATATTCGCTATACAAATCCGTTGGGCGAAGCTCTTTGGAAATTACCTGCCTTAACCATTTTTTTCGGTCACTTGTATCTCCTGCCAACTAAAGCTAGACCTCTGAATTGATTATTCTGCTCCCATTCAATGGCACGCGTCAAGAAATGAGTGTGCTCTTTGACATAGCCCAAGTCGGTCTCAACAGCATCCATCAGCAATTCAAAGTTAGCTTCAAAATCGTCCTCTTCTCGCAGAGAGACCTAGTTATGACAGACATGGCTGAATACTTGGCCGGCTTCCACATCACGCCATACCACAGGAACTAGCCGCTTGTTGTGCTGAACAGCATATTCAATCTCCAGAGTACAGACCATGGAGACTCCCACACTGGGGCTGATCGGAAACAGGAAGGTATCTGCTGACTGGATACCAGCATAGACTTCATCCAGCCATTCGGAGGTAAGAGAAATGTTCTGCCAGTGCACCCAAGGGTTATAGTCTCTAGCTTCCAGTTCATGGTGCAGGCGTTGAGCGAACTCTATATCTCGGTGGGAATCAGGAGATAAATACGCCAGCCATATCAGCCCCCTTTCTGTAGCTTAAGTGCGTATCTCGCAGTGTTTACAACTTGGAATCAAGTACCTGCTGAACAATATGATGTATCTGCTGAGTCCAATTGCTACACGAGCCTTGGCATTTTATCACGATTGCCGTATCCGGGCAAATAGGAGGGTTCGATGATAGTATCCAAGGTTGACGAATCTGAGGACACACGATGACAGGAAACGAGTCAACCGGTAACCAAACCGCCTATCTCAGGTTACACCCTTTCTGCATGGTGGGATGTACTTCCATGTTTGACAATAACTATATGATACTCCACAAGGAGGGGGCCGCCTGACGAATCGAGCGCAAAGCCCTTGATGAAGGCTCACTGTGTAAGTCAGATTTCAAGAAAAGGCTCTAGCTCAAGACACTGATAATTGTAAATCCCTAAGCCTACCCTTCTAATTTCACCTGTTAATCCACCCATAAACTCCCAGAACGATTTTGAAAGGACAACCCCCACTTAAATCGAATCCTCTCGCATTTGCCGTTTTTGCTATTTGGGCTTATTTGTACGTGTAGCTATCCACAACACATACAGCTTGTACTGTGACCAAATATTCGACCTTAAAATGGCTAGTTGCCTCTTTTCTGCTTGATATAAGTGCCGATATTTATCACTGTATCCACCCAAACATCACCACCAGACAAAACTTGACAGAGCTTTTCCAAGACAGAGATGGCTACAGTTTGCCCACCCTGATGGTCGATTTCATGGCCGAAGAAAATCAACCAAGCATTTTGCTGGCGCGCTTGGTTCAAACGCATTTCAACTGTTTCAAATGTCGCCCTATCCATGTCTAGTGCTGTAACCTGTGCCAAGTCAGTGAATGTTGGATCGTCAGGTACTTCATTAAAAGCATTACGGCCAACCAGAAAAGGCTCAGCCACCAAAGGCACATAGCTTTGCACCCCCTCAGCACGACCCACGAACTTCTGACCACAAGGATAAGCAAAGGTGGTGGGTATAATGCCCAAATCTTGTTCGATAGTAGCGTTTGCCTATAGAATGTCATCTTCCATCTGCGCCAATGTATAGTCTTCTAAAGCTCGGTCTTTGGAAAACGAGAAGTTACCACTACAAGGATGGTTGTAGGTATGATTGCCAATCTCGTGCCCGTTTTCTACTGCCAACTTCCACTGATTTAATCTCTGTTTCATTGTCTGAATTGAAACATAAAAAGTGGCTTTGACTCCATAAGCGTCAAACAGGTGAAAGCCTTGATCAACTTGGCTCAAGCGTGCATCGTCAAAAGTTAGGCTAAGTGCGGCTTTTTTCCCTTCTGGCCAAAAATTGTCTGACACGTTGATCCTCCTTTCTCTGAAATAATGTTCTAATGAACTATTATTTATTGATGATCAGCATGTGTTTGGTTTTGTGCCCTTTAACTTCAATCCGGTAACCAGATATAACAAACAACTAAATGAAGCATTCTATCACAATTGCCATATCGGGGCAAAGAGATGGTTTTGCTAACAGTAATTGGATTTGACGGATAGCTGAGGCACACACTTATGGATGGCGGGAAGCACTTCCATGTTTGGCAATAGCTTACAGGGGGACTGCGGTGGTGGTTGTTTCGGAAGCAATGGCGTTCCAATTCTCACAATCGGTTGAAATTAAAACAGCAAATGTCCGATTATGATTATCCCATCTGAAAATATTAAGTTTTATCTGCTCAACAGTCCCAGCCTTTTCTAAGTCCACCAGAAAATGATGAGGATCATTAATACTCAGTCAACTTGAATAGAGACCTCCATCGACTGCTTCTGATGATCCACTCGGGTAGAATTAGTCATGGTTGGTCAGCCTAAAGCTGAATTACTTTTACTAGTTGGATTGGTATCAGTTACCTAACCAAACTAGGTTGCCAAAAGACATAGTTTTCTTCTATAATATGGGGTTTTCTATCAATCGTTGAACTATGAAAAAAGGCGATTGAATATAATCCCTTAAAGTGTGTATCTCCCAATACATCTAGCTGAAGACAAGCTGAAAATTAAGCATCGGATGGAGGGATGGTTGCAAATCCAGGCCCCTATTGAAGAATCAGACTCCAACATAGAAACTGCGGCAGGCATTCGCAATATTGCTATTATCGCCCATGTCGATCACGGCAAAACCACACTGGTCGATGCTATGCTTCATCAAACCAATGTTTTTCGTAGCAACCAACAGGTCGAGAAATGCGTTCTGGACTCCAACGACTTAGAACGTGAACGCGGTATTACCATTCTAGCCAAGAACACAGGGATCGTCTATCAGGACGTTACCATCAATATCGTCGACACGCCCGGCCACGCTGATTTTGGCGGTGAAGTAGAACGGGTAGTTAATATGGTGGATGGTGTTGTTTTACTGGTCGACGCCGTTGAAGGACCGATGCCCCAAACCCGATTTGTGTTACGCCAAGCCTTACAACATGGATTGAAAGTTATTGTCGTAGTCAATAAAGTTGATCGCCCCGCTTCCCGGTCCAAAGATGTGGTCAATGCAACTTTTGACCTATTTATTGATCTGGGAGCCGACGATGATCAGGTCAATTTTCCAGTTGTTTATACTATTGCTCTCGAGGGGAAGGCGGGTTTGGAGGTGAATGATTTAGAAGCAGATCTACGTCCGTTGTTTAACCTGATTGTCAATTATTTGCCTGCACCGGATGTAGATCTGGATGGGGCTAGCCAGCTACTGGTCACTACACTAGAGTACAGCAACTTCATAGGTAAAATTGCGGTTGGCCGCCTTAACAGTGGTAGATTATCGAGTGGTCAACAAATCCTGCTCTTGAAAGCTAATGGTGAAAGAGAGCTGGCGAAAATCGGTCAAGTGTTTGTCTTTCGTAACCTAAAACGCGAAGTACAAGATGAAGTTCAGGCGGGGAACATTGTGGCGGTTTCAGGGATTGAAACTGTTGGCATTGGAGATACACTGGCAGACCCAAACGATCCTCACCCGTTGCCTCCAATCAAGGTTGCGGAACCAACTGTCCGTATGACATTTAGCGTCAACGACAGTCCATTCTCAGGTCGAGAGGGGAAATACTTGACCAGCCGCCAGATTTGGGAACGCTTATGGCTGGAGTTAGAGAGCAATGTGTCCTTAAGAGTAGAGGGAACAAACAGTACCAATGAATTTACAGTAGCAGGACGTGGTGAGCTCCACCTCGCCATTTTGATTGAGACCATGCGACGAGAATTTTACGAGTTTTCCGTCAGTAAACCAGAGGTCATCTGCCGACAAACCGACCAGGGACTTCATGAACCCTTCGAACACGTTTTTATCGAAGTTGCTAGCGATTATCTAGGAGTGGTTAGCGAATTAATTAATAATCGGCAGGGACGTTTTCTGGATCTACGCTATGGTGAAGATAACATGGTCTACGCCGAATACTACGTACCAACACGGGGAATGTTAGGTTTTCGTCAACCATTTTTAACCATCACCAGAGGAACTGGTATTTTTCACGCCCTATTTCACGACTACCAACCGTTGGCGGGCGAAATAGGTAGCCGTGAGTTCGGTTCCCTTGTTGCGCTAGAGACAGGTTCAACCAAAGCCTACGCCCTAGAACACTTGCAACAACAAGGCACCTTTTTTGTTCAGCCAGGTGACGAAGTCTACTCAGGACAGGTAGTAGGGCAAAATATTCGGTACGAAGATCTTGTTCTCAACGTCTGCAAAGCCAAAAATTTGACAGGACATCGAGCGACTCCAAAAGCGATTGCAGCGTCACTGTCCTCACCACGGATTTTTTCGCTGGATGACGCGATTGAATATCTCGATCTTGATGAGTTGCTGGAGGTTACACCTACCTCGCTAAGAATCCGGAAAAGAGATCTTAACCATGATCGTCGAAGGAAAGAAGCAAAAAAAAGAAAAACCGCCGATTAGAAAATCGCCTCAACCCAATACCTAATCGGGATTTAAGTGAATAAATCATATACGGATTGACAGGTTCACTGATAGGGAAAAGTTCAGTTACCGCGAGGGTTATAGGGAAGCGTTCGCCAAACCAAAACCTGCTACAATTCCTAAAAAATTTATAAAATTATGGATCCCTCCGTCAATTGCAACGACTTATTCGCTGGCTCCCTCTTTCAGGTCTTCATAGCGGCCATAAATGACCATATGCGCTTTAAAATGCCGCCAACTGGGTTCTATACTTTAGTGTCATTGACTTCGTGGTCACTCCGCTTCGGTTAGGATGTTGTGTCTAGTCTTTCTCTTCTCTCGCATCGCTGTGTGTGCCTCGGGAGATCCGTCATGATAGGTGCCAAACCACATGTCGAAAGGCAAGTCATTTTCCCCATAGTTGCACTCGAAGTAGCGGTGATGCAGTTGGTGGAAATACGAAGCAGCTGGAATACCAGCGTTTCCCTTGATGGCAAGCGTCTCGAACCCAACGTGCCCCTGTGCTGGGGTGAACGCGGCGTGATGTGCGTTCATCAGCATGTGGATTGGGTGCGAGGGCACAACCCAGTGAATCAGGATGCAACTGAAGTAGAGGATGTGCTCAATCGGGTGCATGGCCAATCCGGACCATGGTCCGATGTTGATATTTTTGTGATGGAGGTAGTGCCCAGCTTTGTAGAGCAACCGCCAATGCAAGAGACGATGGGTCCAGTAGAAGTGGAACAGTCTCCACATCTGGATGCTGCAGAGCAGGACGACAAAGTAGACAGGTTCCTGTCGCAAGTCGACGTAGGGAATCATCTCGTTGGCATAGGCCCATATCATCAGGACTTCGTAAGCCGTCCAGATTGTACCGCCGCTAACACAACTCCAGAAAACATTGTCGCGAAGCTGATTATTCCAAAGGAACTTGCGCTTTCCGGTAGCCATCCAGTCTGAGGTGTATTTGAACTTGAGCCCTTGGGACTTGAGCGACCAGAGCCTGAGATGCCATGCGCTGACGATGATCACGAGCATTGACTGGTTGCGGACATATATCTCAAGTATCCAGTCGGCCCGGAACTCGACGCACCGGGACAAGGATGGCTGGAGGTAATGCCACGTCAGCGTCGCGACCACCATGTAGACGATGTTCCACGGAAGCAGGTAACCCGGGAAGCCGAACAGCCATTTGAAAGCCTCAGCCGGCCTCGGTGGCCATGCGAACAGAGGACTGGGTGGAGCCGTCCCCCTTTCTGGTTGCCAGAATCCCCGCTTGTCACGAGGCATGCCATCAATTAGCCTGCTCTTTTCATTGCTTACATCGGCCATGAGATCTCTCTTTGAAACTTGGTGCACCCGTACCGGGCTTGCTTGGTTCCCGGTTTATTTTTTATCTGCAAATTCCATTATCCTTTTAGCACTCATTAAAACCTGATAGCCACAAGTCCAATAATCTGGAGGTATCGACTTTTCTACCTGCAATATTTTTCATGTATGACTTCTAGTTCAGCTTGATGCTCACCATCAAGTTAACAAGTTTTTATCTGTTGTAAAATACCATCAGTGTTCAAGCCTCATTATTTAGTCAACCACCCAAACTATTAGGGGCCCTATTATGTAAAATACTCAGCGAGTTGAGAAGTTCTTCAAAGCCTATAATAACAGCGACCTAGAAAGCATGGTAGCACTTTGTGTTTCTAAATATAAAAGGCATGAACCATATCTAGGCTTTTTAAAGGCGTATAGCCCAGAGACACTAAAAGAATCGCTAACTAATGTCTTCAAGGTATAGGGTCCAAAAGTCACAATTCTAGAAATGATTAAAACCGGCAATCAAGTTATTGTGAGAAGTGAGATAACTGGTGTTAACTATGAGGTGGAGATCTTCCAATTCGGGGATGGACTAATCACAGAAAACTGTATGTAACATGACTTTCTTGGTTCGATGCAGCAGATTGGCTTCACACTGCTCCCGTCATCAATCCTATCCTAGAACCACAAGTTTAGCCACCTTAGGGAGGCCCTTTTCATATCTGCCATTTGCCACTCCCCAGTAATGAATAGATTCCTTAAAACACAACTCGCAATTTGCAGACTGTTAAGCTACACCTATCCATTTCAACTTTTAAGACCCAAGTTCTATGATGAGGCCGATCTTCCATAAACTTAAGTTGCGAAATATTTCCCTGAAGGTTCGCCCTTGCCAATTTGAGTTCCTATTTCCATGAACGCTAACTTTATTTTCACGCGATCTGTAAATCCCAATCCTGCCAATAGTACTTCACAGGATCAGTGGGTTCCCAATCCCGATAGATCTCCTCCCACGTCAGCCAATTCATATGAGGTACTAGAGAATCTGACCGGATTGGGTGGCTCATTGGCTGATAGCGAAAGTCGCACGATACACGCAACTGATCCTGACTCATGTTATCCCGTCCTTGATGAATCGCCAGGCTGTGTAGAATGATAACATCGCCACAAGCATAGTCTCCGCCTACCCAAACTTGCTCTTCTTCCACATCCACTTGACGACCTCCGGGACCCTCTGCTTCTTTAACTTTCAGATTGCCCTGTCGGTGTGATCCTTTAGCAACAGTTAGACCACCCAATGTTGTTGGGCAATCTCCACACGGAATCCACGCCGTCCATGTTTCCTCTGACCCTCCGATATAAAAATTGTCTTGATGAGGGGGAGTCGAGTGTGAGGCTGAGTCGGGAAAAACGACACGGCAGATATTCCGACTATGAGGTAGAACTGGCTCACCAAACAGGACCTCAAACACATGGGTCAAGTTTCCATCCAAGGCCAGATCATGAAAATCACGAACCTTCTGCAGATCATTGTAGAAAGCTTGCCATTTCGGATCTCCTTCTTCTAACACAAGAACTTCTTTGTTGGCCATGCCTTCAGTGTGATCCGATCCTTCCTTAAGCCACCCATGTTTATCACAGACATAAAGGATCTTTGACCTGACACCGTTGACCTTGCTTGGGGACAACAACCCGGCGAAAAACAAGCATCCGTCCTCCATCCCCCTCAGTCTCAATTCCTCGGGTTGATTGAGCAGATTTGTCATATCCACAAATGGTTCAATCTGAGCCATATTCACCATTGCCATTGAGTTACTCCTCAACTTTGAATTTAATCGATGCTAGGATGCATTATATAATATACAGATAAAAATTCAACACCAAATTAATAATTGTGAAACGAGAGATCAATAGGTGGGGCAGTCTAAGCCTGTAACGCAGGTCGAAGATGAAGCGACCGTGCGGGGAGCGATTGATGCCTTCTACTTCCCGCCTATCGGTAAAGGAGTTAGGGAATGGCATCATCGCACAACGACTTGCCGATATCCCTGCAAATTGGGAAGAGAGTAATCACAACTACGATGCCCAATAAATCGATCCCGGCAAAAACAACTTACACAGTTCAAGAAGACCAGATTTTGAGACGGGTAATAAAAAATATATAAAAACAATACATGGTTATGATGCAATGATATTTACTGTGTACCTACTGATCCTGAGCTAGAATGTTGGTGGTGGATTTAAAGATAGAGTATACTAGACCTCTTGCATAAAGGAGTAAACTCACCAGAATTCTATAGCTGGGAGGCACCTAAATTTATTGAATACGTGGGCTCAAAAATCGAGAAACTTCTATTTCTTTGACTTATACAAGAGGTCTACTGAAGAAAGGTCCGCATTTAATGTCGATTCTCCCCCATGACAGTTCACTAAGTTGGCAATCCGACTTAGCAATATAGCAATCGAGTTAGCATTAGCATCGGCGTAAAATCGATCCTCTTTTGATTTCCAGTTGGCCTGGTCGTAACACTATCCGCCAGCGCTGGAGTGGAGGGCATTAATCTGATTCCAAAATCCCTCATTCATCATGACACCGCTCTTTCTGACCAGAAAATGTTAATCCAGACCATTCGTAGAAATCGACAGTGGTTCTACTCTCAATACCATTCACCATTCTTAACAACTGTTTTTGCCGACCGGTCAGTAGATCCACCCATTAAGGCTTAAATCGGTGGTGGGAGTCACACTGAAACCTCATCCAACTTCCGTTGCGGTAGTAACCGGAATAAGGCATGCCGAACTTGGTCGCTGGTATTTGCCCTCCTCCACACCAATACTACCCATTAATCAGCACGCTCCCCATTGGTGCAACCGCTGTCTGGACGTTTTAATTTCCACTCCTTCTGGTATCTGAGCATAGCCGCTTCTATGGAAGCCTGGCACAATTCGGGTGGCACCAATTTCCGGGGGAAAGTCGTCCAGCATCCAAACAGTGTTCATCATCACTGGAAACTCAGCTGACTTCTTAATCAGGGGTTGAAGGATATCACCGTACAGATGTTGTGCTGGATCCTCCAGTCTGACAATTCGAGTACTTAGACGTCCCAAGATAATACGGTGACCCATAAAGTGCTCGACCAGTGGTATACCATGGGATGATCAATGGTTTGGAAGAAGATCGGATCGCAGGTAGGCAGGTTAAGGACATAACGTGCTGTACCGCCATAGTAATCCTCTTTAGCCACGTTGTGGATCTAAGTGAACAAATAATTCCTCATCTCTGAAGCTAAGTCCCTAGTTAGAACGTTTTAAACAATAGTATAACTATAAACCTCGATTTCAAATTTCTCTTGCTGTAAATCGGACAAAGTGCCCCCTTTTCTAGGTGTTGTTGAGTTCGAAAATTAGGCTTGAACTACTTCTAGGACTGTGGAAGCAAAGAAAGCCAAGAGTGTAAAGAATATGACGGGTTGGAAGACAAGTGTGTGTTTGCTAATCAGTTTTGGATCAAACATTCCTCCAGAGTTTACAGTTTGGGATACGGGGCAAGCAGAGCTACTATTTCAGTAGATTTACTGAAATGGGGATTTTGCCCCTTCTTTCAGTTTTTCCTCAGGCCTGGTTGCACACACATTAGAGCATGCCAAAAAGGATGGCTATCCCGACCCATGTTATCAGGTACAATTAGATCTTCACGCTGACAAAAACTGTGTAAGGTGCGAGTCAGTGGGATTTCGTGCCCTCGTTGCTCGGCTTGGTCGAGAAAGTAATGCAATTCAGGATACTTGACATAGACATAGTTGCCTTGGTTTTTCTGAACTCGGTTGGCAATCGATTCGAAATGCTGTCGCCACCCTGTTGCTCCATTAATAGCTTGGCAAATGGCTCCGACCTCGATTCCGCTACCAACACCAAAAGCAATTGCCTCCAAGTAGGCGGCGGCACCCAATCCCATCGCCAACTGGTTAACCCCCTTGACAACCTGCCCCGATCCGCTCGGCCCACAGTAAACAATTCGTTTTGGATCACCAATCACCGACAATAATGGTAGACATCGGTCAAACTCCTCACGACAGCCACCTGCAAACATATGCAAATTCCCGTTTCTAATTCCAACAGGTCCTCCACTAACTGGCACGTCCAGCAGAGTAGCCTCTTTTGTTGTCAAGGCCTCCGCCAGTTGCTGGGTCTGCTGGACGACCGTAGTTCCGAAGTCGATAAAGGTTTGTCCCAATTTGGCATGAGGAAGCAATTCGGTTTCTGTCACTGATACCCAAATAGCTGAATCCCTGAGACTGGTCATAACCAAGTCTACCTTTTTCGCTAAATCAGCAGCACTCCCAGCCTCCGTAGCTCCAGCGGAGACACTTGGTAATAACCGTTCAGCCTTGATGTCATAAACTGTTAGATCGTAACCCGCGGCTAAGAACTTCAAAGCCATCTCAGAACCCATGGATCCCAGTCCTATCAGGCCTATTTTTTGATCCTTCATTTTATGCTCTCCTTCTTAGTGGCCAAAAGACCTTTTTGTGTGGTTGGTCCCTCTTAGGAACCTTGTGTCCGTTGAGGTTCTCGCTTTAGCTTAATCTTGCCTGCCCGTCCAGCGCGAATCTGATTCCTTGGGAGGTGGAAGTTGTTTTTTTAGCTGAAGGAAACGTTGCAGGCTTCGCTGGCGTAAGGGACGCGGTGGCAATTCGGAAATAAGCTTTTTGACATTTGAAATTCGCTCACTTGTCAAGGGATGAGACGAAATTAACTTTTGTATTTGGGTTGAGATCTGGCTATCCTTTTGATCTTTTTGCCGCTGCAATTTATCGAAAAACTTAACTATCCCGCTGGGGTTTAATTCTGCTGCGTAAGTAATTTCAACCGCATTGCGATCGGCTTCACGCTCAGCATCACGGCTGTATTTCATCAATACTCCACTTAAGGTAATCTGAGAGATAATTTCTTGTATTTTATCGGGATCCTCACCAAAAATAAGTTGTGAAATCATGACCATTCCCATCTGTTTAGTCAACTGCTTCATTCCATGCCTTTCGACAACATGTCCAATTTCGTGAGCTATGACACCTGCCAACTCAGATTCAGTTTCCGAAATACGGAGCAGTCCTACGTTAACGTAGACATGCCCTCCTGGAATTGCGAAAGCATTTACTTCTTCAGAGCTAACGATTTTGAAAGTATAAGCAATATTATGACGTTTTGAGTGGCTTACTAGGAGTTGGCCAAGTTCCTGAATATAGGAATTTAAATCAGCATCATCATTGATATCTAGATCTTTCTCTATCTCGTTTGCGAATTGTTCGCCGAGGTCAGCCTCTTCTTGATCGGAAAAAATGTTTATATCACTTAGACCTCCAATACACCCGATCAATACCAGCTGACTAAGAAAAAAGACCCAACAGGAAAAATGATGTGCGATTCTATACTGATTTTGTGTCATCGATGATCAATTTTTGCCGCATCTGTTAAAATTTGGTTGATAAGTTGATTGTAAGAAATCCCTGCAGCTTTTGCTTGAGCAGGAAGATCGCTGAGTTCAGTTAACCCCGGCAGTGTATTAATCTCGATAACATAAGGTTGACCGAATTCATCAACCAACATATCAACGCGGGAGAAACCACGACAACCTATTGATCTATGGACATTAAGCGCAATTTCCTGAACTAGTTCAGTAGTCGTCTTCGATAACCTGGCAGGTATGATAAATTCCGTCATTCCGGCAGTGTATTTGGCTTCATAATCGTAAAAATCGCGTTTGGGTACCAGCTCTAAAACAGGGAGTGCGCGGAGTTCCTTTCCAATACCAAGCAAGCCAACGGTAATTTCCATCCCGGAAATATGCTGCTCGAAAAAGATTTCTCCAAACTCTTTTGCTGTTTGAGTGGCTATCCGTTGTAGATTAGAAACGTTATCTACCATTGAAATTCCAATAGATGATCCCTCTGTTTTTGGCTTGACAACAACAGGTAGCCCAAGTTGATTAGCAGCTGTTTGGCACTGAGTTGCTGTGTCTTGATTCGGATCGAACGAAAAGGATTTCGGCATCGGAATATTTGCGGTTTCAAAAATTTGTTTAGCCATAATTTTATTCATCGCAATCGCACTTGTTAGTATGCCAGAACCGGTGTAGGGGATTCCAAAACTCTCCAGCACACCCTGAATTGTCCCATCTTCATAACCCTTTCCGTGAAGTGCTAAAAAGGCAATATCAATCTCCGCTGACAAAAGTCGATTCAGCCAGTCTGAGTCAATGGGATCAATGGTAACGACAGCGAATTCTTGAGCCTCCAAAGCCCCGATTACACGAGCACCGGATCTTAGTGAGACTTCTCGTTCAGCAGATTTTCCGCCCATCAATACTGCAACTCGTTTACCGAACATAAAACCTCAATTCACTTCTAGTTTTCAGGTCCCAATAATTTACCAGCGTCGGTGATTAAAATCCACTGATGGTGATTATTTGATCGTTCCAATGGGATTCTACAATAGCCACACAAGTCCACATATGCTCTTTGCTACTACCTCCATCGAGATATCTTTGTTAACTGTGGACTAAAAGTATAAACAGTCCAACCTCTCAGTGAGTATTTATAAAGCTCCTCTTATCATCAAAATCAAATAACACCCACTTGTCGTAAATCGTTTAAAAAGAAACGATCCATCGTGTTTTGATTATGACAACGGATGTAAGTAATCCCGCGATTCAGACAAAACTGTGCAAATTGATAACAAAAATCAGAAAACCTCTTTTTATAATCTTCCATGACCTGATCTGTGACAGTAATTTCCTTTGTTCGTCCCGTCTCAACATCCTCAAGCCTTAGATCCCCACTAAACTGAGGATTGAGTTCCTCTTCGCTTATGACATGTATAACATAAACTTCAAAGTTACGCGAAACGAGATACTTCAAGCTGTTTTTATAGCTACTTGGATCTAGAAAATCGGAGATAAGAAAGACAATACCACTTTTCCTATTCAGGCTAGCAAACCGACGAACATTTGTGTTCAGGTCGGTTGTTTTACCTATTTCAATAGAACTAAGTGCCGTCTCAACTTTATGGAAACTCCTGTCGCCAGCAATAAATGAAAATATTTGTCTCAATTGGTCAGAAAGTGTGTAGATAGCGATCAAATCAAAATTGGCTAAGGCAATACTGCTTAGCCCTGCCGAAATCTGCTTAGCCGCATTAAGTTTGGTTGGATTTCCAAAATCCATAGATCGACTATTATCCACTAAAACTGATATCTGCAGATTCTTGTCAGCATTGAACTGCTTAAGAAAGAGACGGTCCGAGCGGGCATAAACGTTCCAATCCACATCCCGCAGATCATCACCGATTTCATACGGTCGATAATCGGTAAATTCAATGCCCACACCTCGATCCAGGCTTCGTCGATTGCCTTTAAAAGCACCGTGAAAAGATCTTGGCGATCTAATACTAAATTGGCGTAGTTGTCGTCTAAGCGCCGGGGAAAGCATCACGTAGGTCCTTTTTTTCGGACACATCAATTATTGGATTGACCAATTTTTCCGAACCGAACCGGATAACATCCGTAGTGGGTAAACCAGTCTCTGCTTCTACTAACTCAACAGCTTCAAGTGCTTGGTCAGACATCAAATCGAAAGTATTGAGAGAGACACCTATGATTTTGGCTGGCTTTATCGGATAAACCAGCGCTTCATATTGGTTAATCATTTCACCTAGAGGCGGAAACTTAATTGTGTGTCGTGCAACTTGCATTCGTGTTGGCTGATGGCAAAAAATCATTGCGTCCGGTTGTGATCCATGTAGCAGGCTGAGGGTAACACCAGAGTATCCGGGATGAACCAGAGAACCCTGACCTTCGACAACCAAAACATCGTTATCTCGGGCGCCTTGTAGAACTATAGTTTCTGCTGCTCCTGCAGTAAAGTCGGAGATAACCGCGTCGATGGCAATCCCCCAACCTGAGACCATGATACCGTTTTGACCAGTAGCGCAAAATATCGCCTTCTTGTCCGCTGATCTCAGTCCGTTGGTTAGCTCTATAGCAGTAACCATTTTTCCCGTCCGACAGTCAGATCCGACAGTCAGTATAATAGTTGATGATATTCCTGATGCTTGACAGGTTCCGATTGGCAGATTCTCCGGTGGTTTACGCACATCCCACAAGATAACACCATGTTTTGCTGCTAGATTAGAAAGTCCAACGTCATCGGATAAAAAATGATGCATTCCGCTCACAATGTGCAAACCGTTTGAGATTGCTTCAACCAAGACCGGACGCCAATTAAGGGGTAACTTCCCACCTGGTGGAGCAATACCAACGGCTAACAATGTTGGATTATACGACATTGCTTCATGGAGATTCGCAACTACCGGAATACCTTCACCTATGCCAATAACCTCGCTTGCCGATTTACCTGCTTTAATACTGTCGATAACTGCGACAATATTCCGAGCGTGATAGCGAATCAACACTGTTGCGGCCTTCGATTCAAGCACACTAAACGATTCTTCCGCCAGAATTACTATTTTTTGCTCTGTTACTTTTAGATTTTCCTGCATACTGTGAAAAATATCCACCGATGTTTAATCTCACTCCAATTCATGTCAGGTAAAGCTGTTTTCTAAACTGCAATCTATCATTTGTCATTATAACATACAAGCTGTGACAGCTTCACTTGACATCAGTATTTTCAAGTGTTATGCTCTGCCTAGTCCCAACCGAAAATAGGCAGAACTCAGATCATGAAAATCGGCATTGTCGGTTTACCGTATGTTGGTAAAACTTCGATCTTTAATGCCCTAACGGGGGCAGAAGCTGAAATTGGTTCTTACACCTCAGGTTCCAAAGCCAATATTAAGTCAGTTACTGTACCCGATGAACGCCTGGACGTGTTGACCGAGGTCTTCCAAGCCAAAAAAATCACACCCACAACCATTGAGTATATAGATATCGTCGGCATGTCCAGAGGTGATATAGATCGTGGTAGTTTTGAAGCCAGCATAATTGCTGATCTGCGTGAAGTCGATGCTCTAGCACACGTTGTCAGGTTCTTTGAAGACAACGCAGTTCCGCATGTGGACGGTGATGTTAATCCGATGAGAGATATCGAAACCATTGATCTGGAGCTAACATTCGCAGATTTACAGATTATTGATAGAAGGCTTGAACGTTTGGAAAGGGAATTGCGCACAAAGCGTGATAGGGCGCTCGAGCATCAACAAAATGTGCTGAAAACATGCAAGAATGCGCTTGAAAATGGAATTGCAATTCGTGAACTCGAAATTTCCGGCGAGGACGAGAAAACAATACGCGGTTACCAGTTCCTCACTCAAAAACCAATGTTAATTATTTGTAATATTGATGAAGATCAGGTCAACCAATCAGATCAAATCATTAGGTGCCATATAGAGCGCCATACCAAAAAGCTGAGTACAGAAATTTTCGTCCTATCAGCCAAGTTAGAGATGGAGATCATACAACTCGATTCCACAGAAGCAAGTGTCTTCTTGGAAGAGATGGGACTTCAAGAATCTGCGCTTAATCGTTTTATTCAAATATCCTATCAACTACTTGGACTGATTACCTTCTTTACCTGCACTGGCATGGATGAGTTGCGGGCATGGACAATACAGCGCGGGATGACAGCCATCGATGCAGCGGGCTCGATTCATACCGATATGGCTCAGGGGTTTATTCGGGCTGAAACCATACACTGGAGTGAGTTAGTTGAAGTTGAAAGTCTGATAAAGGCAAAAGAAAAAGGTCTGCTCCGTCTTGAAGGAAAAGGCTATCTCGTCCAAGATGGAGATATCTTGACGATACGTTTCAGTGTCTAATCTAATGTTATGTTTATTGTCGGTTTAAAACCTAAGCATCATCTAACTTGTATACTCGTTTCAATACTAATACCATTTAATATTTTAATGAATGGTTGTAACTCTCAGCAGGGGAAAAAACCAAAATTTGGTCGCTGGGAAATTGTGCGACAAGCAGACTGGAAGACGCGTTTCTATGATGTTTTCTTCATTGACCACCAAACTGGTTGGGCAGTTGGAAACAATGAAGGCAATTCAATCAATGAAGAATTCGACAGTGTTATTGCCCACACCTCGGATGGTGGGCAGCATTGGATTCCTCAAGAAAGTGGAACACTCTATCCATTACGTAAAGTATGGTTTATTGATAGTCGAAATGGGTGGATCATTGGTGAAAACGGCACTATCCTTAAGACCAACGATGGTGGTAATCACTGGCACCTACAAGAGTCTAATACTTTAAATAATCTATTTGATTTGCATTTTTTTACAGATAAAGAGGGATGGATTATTGGTGATTATAGTACTATACTCCGTACTAAGGATGGCGGAATAACATGGGTTGATCAGGCATCTCCTTTCAAGGATGCTTCATTGCGAGGCCTGCATTTTCTTAATCAGCGTCATGGATGGATTGTTACTTATGAAGGTAACATTTACGTCACCATCAATGGTGGCCACAGTTGGACAAATCAAAAGACCAACATACGTTACGAATTGTCAGATGTCTATTTTGTGGATGAAAATATCGGTTGGATCGTCGGTGATAAACGAACAGTATTACGAACAACGGACGGCGGTATTCACTGGAACTATATAACAGAAGGATCGAACCAAAGGCATGAGACAAGTTATGGGCAAAAAGTGAAAACTGGTGACGAGCCGTTGCACAGTTTTATCCTTTTCGATCTATGTTTCGCCGACCAGGAAAACGGCTGGATTGTTGGTGATATGGGCGCATTGCTCTATACGACAGACGGTGGAATAACATGGCGACACCAGCGCGGTGGAGCAACACAACTACCGGGAGGTGATGTGGTGTTACAGGGGGTGCATTTTGTCGACCAGAAAACCGGTTGGGTCGTTGGTGAGGCAGGCACGATTCTCCATACCGGAAACGGTGGTAAAACTTGGGAATTCCAATCATCACCGAGCTATTTGCTTTCTGGTGTGCATTTTTCCACGTCGGAAGTCGGCTACGTTGTCGGTGATCGAGGTGAAATATTATTTACAGATGACGGTGGCTCCAGTTGGACATCTCAAGACAGTGGTATCATGGAGTGTTGCGGAGCTACATATTTTGTAACTCCGAAGATTGGATGGGCGGTTGCTGAATGGGGTACCATCATACATACAAAAGATGGGGGAAAAACATGGTGGCCTCAAAAAACTGATTCTTCAAAGGCTTTGCTTGATATATTTTTTATCGATCGGGATACGGGATGGGTAATTGGTAATAACGGAGAAATTCTATCTACCAACAATGGTGGTAAAACTTGGGAATATCAAGATAATACAACAAATCGAGATCTCTTTGGTGTTCACTTTATTGATTCCAAAACCGGTTGGATTGTTGGTGATGGTGGGATACTCCTGCATACTAATGATGGAGGAGACAACTGGAGGTTACAGTATCATTTTGGAGAACAGTGGCTAGCTGATGTTTTTTTTGTCGACTATCTCCATGGTTGGATTTGCGGAGTCAGTGGTCTGATCTATCACACATCGGATAGTGGCCGAACTTGGACAAGGCAAAAAAGTCATCAAGATAATTCCCTTAATGGCCTTTTTTTTATCAATCCTAATGAAGGATGGGTTGTCGGTGGTCACGGCACGGTTTTGCATACAATCGACGGTGGAAAGGTTTGGCGTCCACAGCAATGTGAGACGCAGTTTAACCTTAATGCAGTTCATATGGCGAGTCCGGAACTAGGGTGGATTATCGGTGACCTTGGGACTATTTTAAGACACATGGTTATTGACCCAATATAGATCCCACCTCGCAAACACCATTTCATGTGATACAATTATTTATAATAAGAGGGAGTTGATGGATACCAACACAAATGATACGCGTACAAATATTGTCAACCTGCTGAAGATAAACGGCAAGATGACGATTAATGAAGTTTCTGCACAACTCGATATGAGTTCAATGGGAGTACGCCAGCATTTGGGAAGTCTTGAAAGAGATGGTTTAGTTGAATATTATCGCCAAAAATCCAATCGCGGCAGGCCAAAATATATTTACACTTTAACGGATCAGGCAAAAGAAATTTTCCCGGAATCGTACAAAAGTTTCGCTATGGAGATCTTAGAAGAAGCCGAAGATATTGGAGGTGAAGACTTAGTAAATCAGTTGCTTGAACAGCGTATGGAATCACAAATTCAAAGCTATGAAAAACGCCTTCAGGGCAAAAACTTGGACAAAAAGATAGAGGAACTGGCAGAGATTCGCAACGAAGAAGGTTACATGGCAAACATCAGCAAGAATGGAGATGATTATGCTTTGGTTGAGTATCATTGTCCTATATCCATGATTGCCCAAAAATATCCGTACTTGTGTGAAACTGAGAGGGAGCTTTTTCAAAGGACCCTTGGGGTCGAAATTAAGCGTGAACATCATCTTATATGTGGAAGCCATAAGTGCAGTTATCATATCCAAGCACAGATGTAAACATTAGAAACAAATGAAAAAACAGGACGACAATTCTTCCCAAAATCGACGTATATTTTTCCAGTCCGCTCTTCTCAAAATCGCTGAGCCGATCTCAGAGTTTCTGAATACTCCCCTTCAGCAAGACAACCAAACTGAGGACTTTTTTCTGCGTCCTCCCGGTTCTTTATCAGAACACGAGTTCTTGAAAGCTTGTCATCGCTGTAATTATTGTGTCGATGCCTGTCCGGCAGATGCTATTTTGCCATTGCAACACGAGGATATAAATCTGAGAGGAACACCCGCCATTGATTCAAATCACCAGCCATGTGTTGTTTGCTCTTCACTTGTTTGTATGACTGTTTGTCCAAGCGGTGCACTTCAGCCAGTAGAAGTCCATGAAATTGCTATTGGTTTAGCGGAAGTTAATCATGATCTGTGTTTAAATTCTCAGGGAATTAATTGCCGGCATTGTATTGAAATGTGCCCAATTGGTGAAGATGCAATTCAACGAGACTCTCAAAACAGAATCAAGGTTGACCCCGAAGGATGTATAGGGTGCGGTGTTTGTCAGTATGAGTGTCCCACCGACCCAAAATCGATCGTTGTGAAACCGCTTGCCACTTAAGATGAAATTCGCAAAAATCGTAAGGATTTTTGCCTGTCTCGCGGTCTCTGCAATTCTATCGACCTCTTCACCTGCACAAGTGAAGATTAAATCCTACCAATTTGATCAAACTAACATCACAGTTGGTGACCCCATTCAACTCAAATTGGTCATAGAGACAGATCCATCGTTTGAAATCCGCCTTGACGCTCTTGATCTGAGAGATCAACCACACATTGAAGCCAATCTCCCAATCGTAAAACGCCTTGAACCCGATTCCCAATCGAGGAAAGCAATTTATGAAGTTGTTTATGAGATTCGTGCTTTTTTGACGGGGGAACATAAGTTACCTCCACTCACTATTAGAATAGAAGACCAAGAGGGGAAAGAAATTCAGTTAGAGACACCTGCTTATTCTTTTGAAGTAAAAAAAACTAAACCGGATGATGCCACGGAAATCCGGCCGATCAACCCACCATTAACACCTAATTTAAACTTATTGCCTATAATTCTGGCGATACTGCTTTTGTTGCTGATTGGTGTAATGGGTATCTTCTTATATCGGCGCAGGCAAGATCAGGTTATCGATGAACCGACAGAAACACGACCAAAACAGCCTGCGCACGAAATTGCCTATCAACGTTTAAACGAAATTGAACAAAAGAAGCTTATTGAAGCAGGAAAGATTAAACCATATCACACCGAAGTCTCGGATACAATTCGATGTTATATAACGGATAGATTTGGAATTACCGCTTTAGAATTAACAACTAGAGACCTTCTGCAGAGACTCAGCGTCCAAAAAGAAATAAGCATAGATCAATTTCAGAGGGTCGAACATTTCTTTGCAAGTTGTGATTTAGTGAAATTTGCCAGGAACCAACCGAGTAAAGCAGAATCACATATTCGAATGACAGAAGTCCGTGAATTTATTGGATATACCAAACAGATGTTAACAGATTTGACTGATTAGTTTTAGTTATTGATAGTATGGGTTTGTACCAGCAGCATGGTCTGTGGTATCAATGACATTGACAATTTCGGGGAACTCCTCCTGAATCATTGATTGAACCCCTTGTTTTAAAGTCGCAGTTGCCTGTCCGCAACCTTGACAACCTCCACCCATATGTACATAAATCGAGTCTTCGGTTACATCCAAAAGCTGGATATTTCCACCATGAGATGCGACAGACGGATTGATTCTAGTATCAATAAGTTCTTGAATTTTCTGTGCTCTTGAGTCATCCCAAGTTGGCTGATTCGGATTATCAACACGAAAACCGCTAGCATTCAAATCTTCAATATAATCAATGGTACTGCCTTTCAAGCTGTCCATACTCTGGGAATCAACCAGAACTTTAAGATCTCCTAGATCAATGACGACATCCTCTGGATGCAATTCGACTTCAAGCCCAAGGCTGTATTCAAATGTGGCGGCGGTTCGGCCAGTAACACTAATGCGGAGACCTTCAACCTCAAGATCTTCACTGTCAATAATGGATTTGACCCTTTCTTTAGCAATTTGAGTCAGTTGAATGAGTTGCCCATTATTACTATCAGATGTTTCAACATTATGAGTTTGTTTCATTTTTTTTAGATCCTTAGCCTAGCATAATAGAAGTCCATATTTTTATATGACGCGCCGCTTTTAAGAATTATACCATCATAATTATATCATTCATAATCAATGTCCATTTGCGTGAAATCCTAACTCGGTTCTCAATTATCAAACCCGACCACAAAAATCACCGTCTTTATCATAAAACTTCTGTAAATGGCTAATTGCTTCGATTTCAAGTTGTCGAATTCGTTCCCTCGTTACCTGGAATTTCTCACCGATTTCACGCAATGTCATTTCCTCTCCATTTTCAAGACCATACCGCATTTTCAGTACCTCTCGTTCCCGACTTTTTAGTTTCCCAAGTAGCTGGGTTACCAAATCGTGATTTTCCATATCTGCAATAATGCCATTTTCAAGATTGGAACCTATATCCTCAATCACCTCAGCTACAGTTTTCGTACGATCCCCATCTCTGAACGCCATTTCAAGCGAGATGACATCGACACGATGCGACCAAATAGTAAGAATCTCTTCACTGTCGAGATTAAGTTCGTTTGAAAGTTCATCTGCAGTGGGGGTGCGGCCGAGACTTACTCCCAAAGCTATATAAGTCGATTCCAACTTATGAATCTTTGCAACAATATGAGACGGCAGACGAATTGAACGAGAATAATTATCTAAGCTACGCATAACCCTTTGCCGTATCCACCATATGGCATAGGTACTGAACCTAAAGTTTTTTCTATAGTTGAATTTCTGTGCCGCCTTCATCAAACCAAGGTTTCCTTCTTGGATTAGGTCTTCTAACGGCACATTGTATCCTTTATATTTGATGGCAATAGAAACGACCAGTCTAAGGTTTGAGCGAATCAGTTGATTTAACGCTGATTCGTCTCCTTTCTCAATACGTTTGGCAAGTCCTATCTCTTCCTCATGAGTGAGTAACTCATGCTGAACCATATGACTTAGCCAGTAGCCAAGTGCAGACGAACCATCCGATTCGTGAGATGAAGGCAGCACATAATCCTCTTTAATCTTGTCATTCTGAAATATCTAAAACAGTGGGCATCATTTAACCTCATATACCCAATAAATTGATGAGAATTTTATAGTAGCACTAATATTTATGTTTTGTCAAGTAAATAACTTAAAAAAGCCATTTGTAACCTTTGGTGCTAGTTATTTGTGGTCATAAGGTAGAGTGACTTAATACAAGTGAATCATCAAAAACTTGATTGACGAAAGGAAGAATACCTGATGACCATAATTAGGTTTTATCATCAAATTGTTTTGTAGTGTAGACAGTAAACTTAGAGAACCTGGACTAAACCACAAACACAGCCAAGCCAAGCTCTATCCTTACTGAAGTCATAACTTTGGCTTTACTTTATGCCCTCAAAGGATGTGGGCAACGAGCCTCTTGGCCATGGTTGAGAAGGGATTACCGTGCCCTATTTCCTTCTCTTCCGCATCCAACCAGACTCTTTCGCCTTTTCAACTCTCATGGTCACCACCTAGAGGACTTCTTAGCCGATCCTTCATTAATCAGTGTCATCGACAGTTATGGCATTGAATTGCTTCATCCCATACCACAAGGAGGAAGCCAAAAGCAAATCGGCAGGAAGGGGCAATCAAACAAACGTTGGATTGTGGAGAGGGTAAATTGTGCTTTTTGCTCAATCAGCTGGGTTTAGTTGTGAGTTGGGATTGTGATAGGGCTAATGTTTATGAGGGTTTGGCTTTTCAACATCTTGTTGGAGGATGTCGCTTCAACAACGGTTGTCTTTTCGGATACAGGCTTGGAGAAGAAAGACTGGCATCCCACAAACTTACGCATTTGCAAAGGTGGAGAATGGAATGTCAGGATGCTGACTTACATCTGTGATTTCAAGCATTCCCGTCATCAGGTTTGGCAATATTTTAAAACCAAACTTGGCTTTACCATCGCTCTATTCAGCATCTTAGTTTAATGGAATGGCCTGCAACCTGAGGAGAAGGGATTTGTTCAACTCTCCATTGCTGAATTCAGCCTTTAAAACTAGCACCAAAGGTTTTGTAACTTGTAAGATGACGAATTTCCTGATATAATTTGATGATTATAGTGTGTAAGAGGTGAAAGTTTTGGATCCAGTGTTGTTAAAAGAAACGCGTGGAGAGATTGTAAATCTACTTAAAACTCGCCAAGGTTTGTCCGCGAGTGAGCTCGCTGAGGAGTTGGAGTTGCATTCAATGACAATTCGTCAGCATCTTGCAATTCTGGAAAGCAATGATTATATTCTGCGTACCAAAGAAAAATCCAATCGCGGCAGGCCAAAATTTTTTTACCACCTAACTCAAAAAGCAAAGGAGAAAATTTCTCCCCGCAGCTATCCGCAATTTGCTGTTGGATTACTTGATACCTTAGCTTCAACCGATGGTTCAGAAAAAGTCAATCATCTTCTACGTACACATATAGAAAATAAGATCCAGGCAGAAATTGGAAATTTTGAAAATAAGACCTTAAGCCAGAAGGTTGATATGCTCACCTCCCTCTTGGATGAAGAAGGCTACATGGTCGAGTTGGAGGAAACATCGGATGCCTACCTCCTTAAGATGCATCATTGTATACTCGAAGATGTTGCTCAAAAGTACCGTCAACTTTGTGATAGCGAACTTGAGATGTTTTTGCGGTTGCTAGGTGTTGTTGTCGAACGAGTATGTCACACTGTTGCTGAAGACGACTACTGCAGCTATCGCGTATCCAAGCTACACGTTATTTAAAATCAGCAAAGCAATTTACTAACAGCCACTTTAAAAAAAGCGGCTGTTTTTTCCCCCTCCACTTATAGTTTCTCATCTCACAATTTTAGCGAGCCAATTGTTATACCTGAAGTTTGCCTGCTGCCAAAAACGCTGACTCTATTTCTAAACCTCGTTGTACTTGTGCCGTCTAAATTCTTCGATTTACCATAGTTGATGATTTAAAGATAGCCGTAAACAATAAACCTGAATTAAGGCACTTCACAATTAAGGACGTCTCACATTGGCAAATAATTCACAAAATCTATACACTCAAAAGAAGAAGATGGATTTGGTCCCACCAAGTATATCACTTGAAGGACTGACTTTCGATTCAGCGGCCTTGGAGAAGATCTCTGCTGGTTTGGCTTATCGCAATAAGGTCTTTCCTGTTCGGTTAGAAGAAAATATTTTAACTGTCGCTATGGCAGATCCTCATGATGTTATCCTGATTGACGAAATCCGACTGGTGTCCAATTGTGAGATCGAACCGGCATTCTCAGATGAGGATGACATTGAGTCCGCGATTATTGAGGCCTATGGGAAGACCGCTGGAGCAATTTTAAGTGAGGGTATCAGAGGACCCGCTGGTACTGTATCCACAATTCAACGTGAAACCATTGGTGATTTTGGAATTAGCGAACAAGATCTGTTACAGGACCCAACGGTTGTTCACGCAGTAGATCAAATGATCATTGACGCTGTTCGCGTTGGTGCAAGCGATATTCACATTGAACCGTTTCCAGGCAAAGTCAAGGTGAGATATCGCGTGGATGGTGTGCTTGAAGAACAGGCGCCACCCCCATCACAACTGCAGTGGGCAATTACGAGTGTCGTCAAAATTATGGCAGACATGAACGTCGCTGAACGTCGCCGTCCACAAGACGGCAAGATTGCCAAGGAAATTCGTAGTCTCGGTAACCGACAGATTGATCTACGTGTCTCGACCGTACCAACAATTCATGGTGAAAGTGTCGTCTTGCGAATTCTTGATAAGCAATCAATTTCCTACGGTTTGAAGGAACTTGGAATGATGGACGATAACCTTGATCAATTCCATGCAATGATTAGAAAACCACATGGAATTATCTTGGCAACTGGTCCAACTGGTTCCGGGAAGACAACAACGCTTTACGCTTGTCTCAAGGATATCAACACACCTGAAGTAAAAATTATTACCGTTGAAGACCCTGTCGAATATGAATTGGAAGGTATCAACCAAATGCAGGTAAATCCGGCAATCGACGTGACTTTTGCCTCTGGGCTGCGACACATTTTACGACAAGATCCGGATAAAGTACTGATTGGAGAAATTCGTGATTACGAAACAGCTGAAATGGCGATCCACGCTTCGCTAACCGGACACTTGGTGTTTAGTTCTCTGCACACCAACGATGCTCCATCAGCCGTTACGCGGCTAATCGATATGAAAGTTGAGCCTTATCTGATTGCCTCGACAGTTGAAGGAGTAGTCGCACAACGGCTGGCACGTCGTGTCTGTTCATATTGCAACGAAATGTATCATCCGAGTGTTGAAACTGTACAAGAAATGGCCGGTGACTCAAACACAGATATCTCACCTGATCTAGTGATACCACGTGCAGTTGGTTGCAAGGAATGTAGCGGCAGAGGCTATAAAGGACGGATTGGACTTTTTGAGGTATTCATGATGAACGAGGAGATTCGTGATCTTGCTTTAGAGCATGCATCATCCAGCCAACTCAGACGCGCGGCATTCCGATCTGGGATGCGTAGCCTGCGCGAGGATGGGTGGCAGAAGATTCTATCGGGATATACTACCGTTGAGGAGGTTTTGCGATTGACTCAAGACGACGAACTGATTACGGAAGGAACCGTTTGAAAAGTAATGGCCTCTCTCGTTATTTAATCCGAACAAGCGAGAAAATTTGAATGCCCAGATTTCGATACCAAGCACTGACAAATATTGGATCAACGGTTAGCAGCATAGAAGATGCCAACTCAAAAGCTGAACTTGTGTCCAGTTTAAAGATCCGAGGCTATTGGCCAACAAGTATTGTTGAAGATATCGAGAGCGATGAGAAGAAAAGCAAACTCCAATTTTTGATTCGCCGTCGTGTTAAGCCCAAGGATGTCGAGTTTTTTACCTATCAGATAGGGACTTTGATTAATTCGCATATTCCCCTTGCCCGTGCCTTGGATATTACGCTTGAACAAGTAACAAACATCACACTGCGCCAAGTGATCAATCAGGTCAAATATGACGTTGAGCATGGATCAACCTTTGCCAACGCTTTGGCACAACATCCGAAAGTGTTTTCGGATCTCTACATTAACATGGTGAAAGCAGGTGAAGCAGGTGGGGTTCTTGGTGTGGTGCTTGCTCGGTTGGCAGAATTTGCCGAAGGGCAAAGAATCCTCAAAAACGAAGTAGTGTCTGCTCTTTTCTATCCTGCGGTTCTTTTTGCTATGAGCGGCTTGGCGATTGGTGTATTAATGGTTGCTGTTGTTCCTAAGTTTACCGTTATGTTTGAGGACATGGGAACACAGTTGCCACCTCTGACAAGAGGATTAATCAGCTTTGCCGACTTTGTCAGTAGTTTTTGGTGGATGATTTTGACTATGATTGTTGTTCTTTCTGTCGCTTTTAAACGGTTTATTCAATTGGAGAAAGGAAGATTGATCTTTGATAGAATCAAGATCCGGCTACCGCTGATTGGTCAGGTATTCAACTCGTTTGCTATCATTCGTTTTACACAGACGATGGCCACACTTATGGAGAATGGAATTACCCTGTTGCCCGCGCTTCGAGTTGTGAAGGATACAATCGGGAATCAGGTATACAGTAATGCTGTTTCTAGCGCGGAACAGGAGATTGAGCGTGGATCAACGCTGGCAAGAGAACTAGGGCGTAGCAAGGTGTTCCCGCCGGTCGTAACGCATATGATATTGGTAGGCGAAGAATCGGGGTCACCTCAGCAGATGATGACAAAACTATCGGAATACTATGATTTGGAAACCAAGAAAAATTTGGAGAGATTAACAAGTTTAGTTGGGCCACTTGTGATCTTGCTGATGGGTGTAATCATTGGATTGATTGCTTTTGCCATTATCGATCCAATTCTGAAAATGAGTGCGAGCATTGGCTAGCACGGTCTAACAATGAGTTTGCGTGCTAAATATCTAAAGGCTGAAATGAATATAGATCTCAAAGGGAAATAAAATGATAAAGAAATTAGTCTGCCGATTTTTGCCCACCAATAAATTGGTGGGTCGCAGTATTAATCTTTGGGCTATGGTAGCTCACCGATTCCGCAGTGAATCTGGGATGACACTGATCGAGGTAATGATTGTAATCGTAATTTTAGGCCTTCTGGCAACTGGCATTGCGGTTAATGTCCTGCCAAAACGAGAGCAAGCGAAGGTTGCCAAAGTAGTACAGGATATCGCCGCATTGGAAAATTCGTTCCAGATGTATTCTCTTGACGTAGGCGATTACCCATCGACAGAAGACGGAATACAATCACTGTGGAAGGCGCCACAACCTATCCCCGAAAATTGGCGAGGCCCCTACGTCCAAAAACCAAATTTTACCGATCCGTGGCAAAATGAATATGTTTACGTTTACCCCGGCAATCATGAAGGTTACGATTATGATCTCTATTCTCTTGGGAAAGATGGTCAGGAAGGAACTGAAGACGACATCACCAGTTGGATTGAGGAAACCCAATAAACCCGTAGAGACGTTTTTTCTCGATTCGCATGGTTTTACGCTGGTTGAGGTTCTAATTGTTTTGACGATAATAGTCCTGCTTTCAACAGTAGCTGCACCGTCATTCAAGGGCTTTTCAGCTTCTTCGCGACTAAAATCTGACGTCCATGCCATTCGCGATCTGCTTGGTTTTGCACGGGATACTGCCACCACTGAACACGTGCCATATTTTGTCATGTTTGACCTTGACCAGAACCGGTACTGGCTTGCTGACAGTGAGACGTTTGACGTTGATGGTGAGATCGGAATATTGCCGACAAGTGAGGCAGTTGTTGCCGATACTATAGAAGGGCAAGCTAATATCGTTTCTCGAACGAGTATGATACTAATGCGTCCACGGGAGATAACCCAGGGAATAACTATAGCTGAGATTAATGTTCGCCACGGTTCCCAATCTATTCAGAAAGACACGGGCATAGATTACATTTATTTTTCCCCAAATGGGTCAGCGGAAGATGCCATTTTGGTGTTCGAGAACTCAACGGAGAAGCTCATGCGTATCAGCGTTGATGGCGCTACTGCGCGTGTCAAAGTTGATGAAATACAAGATGATGAATATGAAGAATAATCAGGAAAACATATCCGTTGAAAGTGGTTTCACTCTAATCGAGATTTTGGTTACTTTGACAATCTTAACGCTCACAATGCCGGCCTTAGTTCGGTCTTTCGGCCAAGCGCAAAGAGAACAAGCCCTAGCCGAAAATAAAACGACGGCACTTTACCTTTTAAAGTACCAGATGGCCTTGATTGAGTCAGAGGGCTTCCCGGAAATTGGCAGCGATAGTGGTGAATTTGGTGAAGGCTCACGCTATACTTGGGCTTCTGAGATTGCGGATGTTGAATCAGAAGAGGTCGAAGGACTTCGAAGTATCAGTCTTACAGTCATCTGGCAGGAACAAGGAAAAGAGAAATCGATCTCGGTAGCTACACTGGTATCTGACCGCCAATTGCCACAACAAAATCAGGACGGACAACAGCAAAATCAAGGAGGATCTCCCAGTACAAGATAATTGCTGGAACAATAGTCATGGTCATCAAAAGAGAGCGTACATTTTCATCTTGGCAAGGGTTAATCTCCGCTTTTGCAGGTAATCTGCTTGTTGTTCGCCGTGCCGCTGAATCCGGTTTTACACTAGTGGAACTGCTGGTTTCCGTAACCATTATGATGATTATGGGTGGAGCCGCCTACTCTACCTTCAACAGTGCGATTAAGATTTACCATAAGTCAGGAACCCGAATGATATTGACCCAGAAGTGTCGTGTTGCATTGAATTACATTACTGCCGATTTGTCTAACTTACAGGCGATCGAAGGGGATGAGAACCTGCTGATTATCTCCCAAGATAATCCCGGTGATGAAGAAGTAGGTGATCAGGATCTAGTAAGTTTCGTCACACTTCTACCTTCTGATCCGGATCCCGTTCTCTTGCAACTCAATGCATCAACCGAACAGGATGAAGAAGAACAAGAAAGCTTAATGACTGATGTGAAACGGGTTGCGTATTATATTGGGCCGGATCCAACAGAACTTGAAGAAGATTCTGAAGAGCGAGGAGCAAGGTTAACGGACAATAGCGAAGAAGACCAAATGCCCGTCCTTCTTCGCATTACAACGACAAACCTTGATCCTGCAACGGTAATATTACCGTTGCTTGAAGCAGGGACATTGCCAGTGGAAGATGAGGAAGGTAACCCTATTCAGGTTGACATTGTACCGTTGGTTGATCAAATTTCATCGTTCGACTTGAAATATTACGATGGGGAAGAACTATATGACTCGTGGGAGGATGAGGAACAAATTCCAAAAGCAATACAGGTAACGATCTCAATGTCCGTGGATAGGACAGAGAATCGCAGTCAAGATGTTCGAACTAACCAAGACGTTCAGAATAATACGGTGACACAGTCAACGATGGTATATTTGTTGATGAGCGCTAATTTTAGTGATCCAACAGCTATGGCTTCACCCTAGAGATAAAGGTTATATTGACGAAATAACGGCTCATTTTAGAGAAGAGATGTCATGGCAAAGAATTGGGTAATTTTCCGGTATATTACATTGGCCTTGTTGACAGGTGTGACTGGTTGCGCTTTTTTTCAAGACGCTACAGTAGCACCAAATGAAACACCATTTTTTGATAGTATCAGTCCAATTGCCGTCCTTCCGAACCAACCTTATTATACGGAGCAGGACATATATCTGATTGCCCAGGCCACGGATCCCGATGATGATACATTGACTTATGAATGGCAGATCACTGAGGTCAAAGAAAAAGAGATAGATGGTGAAAAAGACACATCAGAAATAGAGACGGACGTCAGCGAGATGATAGTCGACGTTGCCCGCGGCGGCGCGCAAATTCGCTTTTCCTCACCTCGCGTTGGAAATTATCTTGCCAAAGTAACTGTTACAGACGAGGCAGGACATGCCATCTCTGAGACTGCCTTGGTTAAAGTAACCTCCGCTAACCATCCGCCAGTTTTTAACCTCGAAAGATCAGTCGTAATTAAGCCTGAACCTCCATATTTTATCGGTCAGGAAATTGTCTTTGTTGCTAATGTCAATGATGTTGATGCTGTGGATGCTTTGACCTATGATTGGAAAATAACGAACCAACGGAACAAACCGGTTGAAGAAGGTCTGATGGTTAGTGATAACGGGGTTTGGATCCAATTTCAAACTGACAGACGTGGCAGTTATGTTGCCAGTGTAACCGTTGATGACGGTAGAGGTGGAAAGGCCCATTCCTTTGCTATTTTCGTTGTTGAAGAGAAAACCGATGTTCCAGCAGGCAATGGAGATGTAGAAGAACCGGAAGAGGAAGAAGAGGAACTGGAAGAGGAAGAAGAGGAACTGGAAGAGGAAGAAGAGGAACTGGAAGAGGAAGAAGAGGAAGAGTAAGGGTTTTGATGTTTTTTTGTTGGCTTTTGGGTAGCTACCTAAGATCAATTTGGTGAAAAAATTAAGGCAGTGGATAACTCGACTCTAGGACACATAGCTAAAACGATTCGAAATGACGAGCACGGACTGTCGTTAATTTCGACGTTGTGGATATTAACGATCCTCTCCGTTCTGGCAACGCAATTTTTATATTCAATCCGGCTTGAAGGACGAAGACAAGCCAATTTTGTAGACAGGACCAAGTTCCACTATGCCGCCAAAGCAGGGTTTGAGAATGCGATTGCCACCTTACGTGCTGATGAGACGCCTTTTGATTCGCTCGGTGAGCAATGGGCAAGCGGAATTGAGGATCAGATAGAGGATGGTATGATGATTGGGAACATGCTTGATTACCAAGTTGAGATCATTGATGAAGGTTCAAAAATTAATATCAATACCGCAGATTCAGGCACCATTGCTAACCTGATCAACAGTAGCGGTTTGTTAACAACACCCATTTCCGGAGAAGTTGATACGGCCGAAGAAAGCCAGCAACTGATTGCACAGTCGATTATTGATGCGCGTCCATTTCGTACTGTTCGCGATCTTGCTCGCGTTGAAGGTATGACTGAAATGCTGCTTTATGGGCAACCCCAGCAATCCCAAAGTGTGAACACAGCACAGCTATCTGATTTTGGACTGATGGACCAAGGAGAGGATGAGTCAGCACAGTCATTACCGGGATTGGTTGATCTAGTGACAATCTACTCAATTGACAAAAATACTGACGCTAGTGGTCAGGCACGCATCAACATTAATTCTGCCAATCAACAGCAGTTAACGCAGCTGACTGGAAATAATAACCAACAAGTGTTTACCAACGATGAAGCCCAAGCGCTAATCCAAGGACGAAATTATGACGGTATTGGCAATTTGCTTGATGCACAAGCTGTTTCGGATGAAACCTTTGATGACATTAGAGATGAAATCAGCGTAGACAGTAGTGATGGCAATGACGATGAGGAGATGGTCAATATCAACACTGGAGATCAACAGAGTTTAACGTCACTTGACGGCATTGATCAAGGCATTGCGGAACGGATTATCGATCACCGCAACCAGAATGGGGAGTTTGAAAATGTAGATGATATTAAAGAGGTCAAACTGATCACAACTGACGATTTCAGAAATATCGTTGATAAAATCACTATATCTGATGAGGAAACGCTTTCAGGTTTGATCAATATCAATACCGCTCCATTGGAAATTCTGCAGATCTTGCCTGGTATGGATGCAACCAAAGCGCAAGCAATTGTCACCTACCGCGAATCAGAGCCTGAGGGCAGTCAGCAGAGTCAAACTGCGGACCAGACCGAGATACAGGGTAACCCGTTTGAAAACATTGCCGATGTGCTTGATGCTGAAGGTATTGACACGGACACATTCAAAGAAATTGCTGGCCGTATCACCTATCGTTCACATGGATATATGATCAAATCTTCTGGCATAGATTCACGAGGCCGAACAATTGCTTCTTGCGTTGGCGCAATTGACCGAACGGGAGATCAAGTTCAGATCAAATATTGGAAACAGGAGTAAGACAAATGGCAAAAAATCAGGTAATTTCAATTGATATTGGTACCGACGCAATCAAAATGGTGCAACTGGAGAAGACTGCGGATGGAATACGACTTATTGACGCCAGGATTGAAAGCTATCCAGACCGACAGGGAGAAACTGTTGAGCACCAAGCGGTCAATGTCAATAATGTGACAGAATCATTACTAAAAGTTTGGAAAAAGGTTGGCAGGAAATATCCCGTTGTGGTCTCAGTTCCAAGATTACTCATCACAACCCGACGTTTACCGAACCTGCCGCAGACAAATGAGGATGAGCAACTTACAGCGATGGTGGCTATGCAAGCTGAGACAGAACTCCCGTTTCGTCCTGAGGATGCTGTCTACGATTTTCATGATATTCGTCAGATAGAAAATGGAGTTTCTGTCGAAATAGTAGCAGCTAAGCGAGATGCCGTTCAGGGTTTAATCGACTGTTTAAAACCACTGAATGTTATACCAAGCTTTATGTTGCCTTCGGCCTTCGGTACCGCGGTGTTAGCAGGTCAGCAATTAGAGAAAACGCAACCGGATCAATTGACCATGATTGCTGATATCGGTGCCGGGCGGACGGATCTTTGCGTGGTGCGGGGAAACTACTTGGAGTTCTCTCGAAGTTTCCCTTTTGGAGGCGATCAATTAACGGATTTATATCGAAGTAACGATGAAACCTCCTTCTCAGAAGCGGAAGCGCACAAGATACAACAGGCCGGGCTCGACGACCAGTCCGAGTCACCTGTTGACGAATGGGCTGAACGGCTGGTTACGGAACTTGATCGCTCCATCAGTGCCGTGCAGAAAACCATTGGGGTTGAAGGAAATCAGGTGGCCGAGATTTTGCTGTCTGGCGGGAGTTCCCGTATCCCGGGTTTGACTGACTATATTTCAGGTCGGCTGGGAATTCCAACGCAGATATGGAGACTCAGCGAGACTTGGCAATACGTGGATTCAACGGCCGCTCTTGATGTTGATCTCGACGACCGATTGGCAGTTGCACTCGGTCAGGGCATTAACTCACTTACCGGTCACATTGGGCTTGATCTACTACCGAAGGAGGAAAAAGCCAAAATCTCCAAGGCAGACCAACAGCGACGTCTGGTTGCCTCGGCAGCGGCTGGTATTATCTTGGTTGTTGGGCTCGGCATCGGTATCACCACCTGGGGCGGATCCCAAAAAGCCAAGATCAATGAGATTGACCAGCAGATTCGTCAACTGCGCCCAGCGGAATCGAAAGCAAAAAAAGATCTTACTAGGGAACTTGCCATTGCCAATCTGCTGGCACCGCGTCTGTCTTCACTCGACATTCTGCGTGAGTTCAGCACCCGTTTTGCTGATCGAACAAAGGTTGCCTTAACAACTTTCAGTTTAACTCGGCTTGATGAACCGGATAAGGCCAAAATCACCTTTAATGTGGAGGCTAACTCACACCAGAATATCAGTCAATTGATTAGTGCGATGAAACAATCGGGGTTGTTTCAAGGAATTAAACAGGGACAGGTAACGGCGGCTGAACGCAGTAGACGCTCCATTTTCCAGGTACAGATCACCTGTAACCTTGCTCCCAATGCGATTCAGATGTTCACTGAAAGCCGATACATTAATCCCACGTTGGTAATTAATCCATCGGCAGGTACTGTTGAAGATGATGATGAGAATGCTTCCAGTCAATTTCAACAGGATCGAGGTGAAGAGTGGCGTCGAAGTTCTGAAAATCAGGAGTGGGAAGATGAGGATGAAGATGGGGATGAGGATGTTGAGACTTCGAAAAGCTCGTTTGAATCCGAATCCTCCAAAAAGAGGTCGGAGGATTCCGGAAGCGGTAATAAGAGGGACAGAGAACTTGACGAAGGCAAAGGCTCAGAATCCAGTGAAAAGGAAGAATGGTCAGATCGAGACGATTATGCCAAATATGTCTTACCTTCAAAAGAAGAATACGACCAAATGTCTCCAGATGAACAAGGGGAGGTAAGAGAAGCCAAAGGGGCAATATATGGCAAAGGCGATTCTGGTGACGGGCGCAGCGACGATGCAACCAGCGATAGCAAGGAAGAATAATTATGGGCGAAGCGGCGTTAATTAGTGGTGAGATGATACGGCAAATGGTATCTGAATAGCAAGAAGAACTTAATATTTAAAGTATCTGTTTGAAATAGGAATTGGTGGCACAGGGAAAGTAATGAGAAAGTTAAGTCAGCGAGAGAAAGTTTTGCTTGGGATAGTGGCGGCTTTGGCGGCAGGTATTTTTGTCTGGCAGATTATTGGTGGTGAGGGTGGATTGAGTTTAGAGTTGAGCGGCCTCAAGACAAAAAAGAACCAGCTTGACACTGTCAAAGTTGTCATTGACCTATCCAAAAAAACGACTGCTATTGATCAACACATTTGGCAACAAACTGGACTTAATGGACGAATAATTTCAGATTCTTTACTGGGTGAGATTCGACAGAGGGATTTGTTTGACAGTATTAATGATGCCAGGCGGCAATCAGACGTTGCAGCGCTTCATCCTGCACTCAAAGACAAGGCTGATTTGTTGATGGCTTATCGTAGAAAGATTGGCGGTAGGTTTGAAGATCTAGATCAGCTAAAAGAGATTGAAGGTCGAATCTTTACCGGTGAACAACCGGAAGTGGTGATTGCAGGCCGGATTTCAGAGCTAGCCAAGGGGGCTGGGCTGAAGCCGAACTATCAGCTCAATATCAAGCCTCAACCTGGCCAGAAATCGGAGAGGATTTCTGCGCAAGCCAAGGAGATTCTGGTTTCCCAACTGTATATTGGCGCATCCGGTGAAGAATTGGCCGAACTGCGAGAAGAACAGCAGCAGATCGAAGAAGAAGCGGAAACTGCCATGAATTCAATTTACGATATCTGGGGTTTTGGCGGTAATGAAACAGATGATTACCAAGAAGATGAAGGTGGTTCCGAAGATTTGTCTGGTAGAAAGCAGCAGGAAGTTAATGGGGATTCAGATATATCGAACACAACTGATGAATATGGCCAACAGAATGGTCCAACAGATCAGCAAAGAAAAGAGGACGAGACTATCCGACTGCCGGCCACTATACCTTTGACTGTACGGATTCAGTTGCTTGAGTTCATGCAGGAACAGATTGAATTACAGATTTTGGGCATAGCCAAATCCAGAAAAGGATTTTTTGCCGAGCAAATTGAGGTTGCCAATCCCACTAAAAAATCTGGAATATTTACCAAGAAATCTGATGCTGATACACCGGTACTCAAACGAGATGCGCCACTGTTGATAAAATTTAACCAGCTGATAGACAATTATCAGCAAGACAGTGAGTATAACAATGAGTCAGGTGAAGTCGAACCACTCGACTACGGTGAAATGGTGAATGGGCTGACCGTTTATGCAGATAGAACTCGTCAACGAAAAGAGAATCTGAGTAAGTCGTTGGCAAAAGTTGCCTTGACCCATCAACCACAAGTTTATTTTATTGAAATGAATATCAGGAGTGGAATTGATCAAGTAGGAAAATTCATCTATGCGATTGAGGATTCGTCCAAATGGATCCACGTTAAAGGTTTGAAAATTAATATTGCCGATAAGAATAAACGTACTTTAGGTATTAACCTATCATTGGCAGCAAAGATTTTATAATCATACATATAAAGGTATTAAGGTCTTGTGGAGTAAAAATGAAAACCCGTTTTTTTAGTTGTATTTTCACCGTAATAATTTTCAATTGTGTTCCCTTGATGTTGTTTTCTCAGGGTCGGGGAGGCAATGGTGGAACGATGGAAGTTTCAGAGCGCAATGAGGCTGGACAGGCAGTTCTGTTTGACTTTGATTTT
>JYMV01035395.1_pt1 | contig 148909 bp, 100 predicted proteins | sample 338911 | NCBI WGS metagenome assembly JYMV01 (sample SAMN03354496, study PRJNA234377) | hydrothermal vent metagenome | biome: Deep sea; feature: Hydrothermal plumes at the Eastern Lau Spreading Center, Western Pacific Ocean; material: Seawater | place: Tonga | collected 2009 | depth 2000 m m
GTAAGGATTCGCTGGTCAGCAGCGACTGTAGCGAAGTCAGATTTCGCAGAACTGCTGAAAATCTGCTCAACTTTTGAGGTAGTAGCTCATTTAGATGTGCAACCTGAAGGCGTACGCCAACTAGCTCGTTGTGAAATGAGAAATGGTGCTGACTTTGAATCAATTAATGATGTATCTTTTCTCACTTTTGAAGGAATTCTACCTAAGCGCGGTGAAGGCCCAGAAGCAATAGTCGTAATGAATCGTCATCCGCTAGTTGTCTCAGCCATCTCCTTTGATGACATTGCGGTGTATCCACCTTACTCAATATCTAATGAAGGAGTTGAAATCACTCTCCGCGGCGTACCAGAAGGAATTCGTCAATTCTTAGCCCAAGTAGAAATTTTCTTGCCTCATGACAAGGTATCAGTCACGACCCACGATGATCCCAAGAACGATGCTCAAGAACTTTTAGGACAGCGACAATTAGAGGTTGTTCGTCAAGCGGTTTTACTCGGTTATTACGATGAACCAAAGAAAATTTCCATGCGAGAACTCGCTACTAATATTGGAATTGCTAGAAGTACTCTGGGCGAACACCTGCACAGAGCCGAATCAACCCTCATCAAATGGATTTCAGAAGACAATTGAACGATTAGTGCCCTTCTCGATTCAGTTGCCTGTTGAATAGAATAAAACTATTCATCTTTGATGCCAAGGAAATACTTGCCAATATCAGGGTCATTCAAAATTTCACTCGCCTTCGCTGTATGAACAATTTCTCCACCAGCCATTATGTAGCCACGGTCAGAACGTGCCAGGGAAAGACGAGCATTTTGCTCAACTATCAATACTGTAATCCCATGCTCTCGAAGCGCATCAATGCGTTCAATAATCTGTTGTTGATATAGCGGTGACAACGCCGCAGTTGGCTCATCAAGAAGCAAAAATTGAGGGTCAGAAATCAGCGCCCTTGAAAGCGCTAACATTTGGCGTTGACCACCAGAAAGTGAAGCCGCCAAGTCGCTAACCCGCGGTTTCAAATCGGGGAACATATCGAAAGCACGTTCAATCCTTTCAGCGAGGATTCCAGGAGGCAGGCGGATACCACCCATTTGCAGATTCTCATAAACGGTCAGCGAAGGGAATACATTGTTGACTTGGGGGACGTACGCAATACCTCTCTTCACGAGACGGTCTGTACGCCAAGAAGAAACATCTTCACCATCATGAATTACGGTACCTTCGTAGTGAGTAGCAATACCAAAAAGAACCTTGATGAATGTTGATTTCCCGCAGCCATTCGGACCAATAATGGTGACAAATTCACCTTTGTCAACATACAAATCAATTCCATTCAGAATTTTAACTGAGCCATAGCCACCTTCAAGGCCGGTTACATCCAACAAGCGCGTCACTCTTCTTCACCCCCTCCACCAAGATATGCCTCGACAACTTCGCGGCTATCTTTTACTTCATCTGGAGTACCCTGCATTAAAATCCTGCCTTGGTCCATCACAATAATTCTGTCAACTCCCCGCCGGAGAATGAAGTCCATATTGTGCTCAATTACAAGAATACTGATTCCAGTATCTGTAACAAGGTCGCGGAGATTCTGGAATATCTTCTCTGCAAGAGGGCCAGCTACACCGGCTACGGGTTCGTCGAGAAGAAGGAATTGAGGTGTACCCATCAGTGCCCGACCAATATCAACTAGTTTGCTTTGACCTCCTGACAATTCGCTTGCTAGATTCTCAGCCATATGTGGGACTTCTAACATATCCAACGCAGAATATGCATCTTCAAGACGGTTTCTTTCGGCCGCACGCGAATGTGGACGGAACAAGGATGAAATCGTATTAGGTGCGAATTGCTTTCGCGGTGGAACTAGCAAATTTTCAATCACTGTCATCTCTTTCCACAAACGAGTATGCTGGAAAGTTCTAGTCAGTCCAAGTTTCTGGATTTGGTCTGGTCGAAGGCTGTTTGCATCTTTACCTAACACCTGAATCTTACCGTCACTTGGTTCAAGCAAGCCTGAAATACAGTTGAATGTCGTTGTTTTACCACAACCATTTGGGCCTATAAGGCCAACAAATTCACCTTTTCCTACCTCAAACGAAATATCGTTTACGGCGCGCAAACCTCCGAAATCTTTGGTTAAGTTTGAAACTTTGAGTGCTATATTAGATTCCGTCATTCTTCCTCACCTCCTGAATCTCTAATAATTTCGGTTTCAGTCAATGAACTAGGGCGAGCAGGTCTAGATGGGACCTCTGGTAGCAATCCCTTTTCTGCAACCAAGAGTGAAACAAGAATTACTAATCCTAGCAAACCAAGTTTCACATAAGCAAGTTCAGCAATCACATTACCAGACGAAAAGGGAGTTGTTATTGATAAATCAGACCAAATATAGCCGCCGAGGTCGACTACAATCCACGAAAATACTTGGTCAATAGAAGCCACAAGCTCATGGAATGCAAGGCTAGAATCACCTCTAGCAACTACCATGACATTGAACAGGAACTCAGTGATGATTATGATGAAAGCACCAATAACCATACCACGATTGTTTCCTCGCCCACCGACTATGAATGCAGCCCAAACTAGGAAAGTTGAACGCACAGGGTTGAGGAAATCGGGCCAAATACCAGTATTTAGCCAAGCCCAGAGCGCACCTGCTAATCCAGCAATAGCTCCACCAACTGCTAAACTGGCGGCTTTGTGAGTTAAAACATCGTGCCCATGATGTTGACTGACCTCTTCATCTTCTCGGATTGAACGCAGAATTCTACCCCAAGGTGATGCTAACATTGTGTCAAGCAGCCACCATACGGCTAATACAGAAATTGTTGCCATGACAGCCAATAATACGATGTATGGTGCGGCTTGATCAAAGCCTAACCATCCACCAACGGTATCTGAAATACCGGAATCCCACCACGCTTCTAGCGGCAGAGTATATTGTGAAATCCCAATGGCAGATGTTACGGTCCCGGCCCGTAACAACGGCTCGGCTTGCAACGAAATCCGCAACATTTCACCGAGTGAAATCGTTACGATTGCAAAGTAATCCATACGCAGGCGGGCAGTAGGATATGCCAACAACCAGCCCGCTGCCCCTGCTAAGAAAATGGCCATCAGAGTTGCTTTCCAAGGTTGCCAACCATATCCGTTTGTTTCAACCGGTGCACAGAGTAGACCAACAGTAATTGCCCCGATTCCGACAAAGAAAATCACCCCGAAATTAGTCATTCCTGTAACTCCTGTGTGGAGGTTCAGCGAGAAAGCCATGAGGCTAAATATTGCCACTAAAGCAATGAGGCGAGCGATTTGCATGGTTTTTGTGAAACTAGTGACACTTGGAAGCCCCCAAGCAATGTAGACTAAGACGAGGAAAATGAGAACAAAAGTGAGCCATGAACCACGTAGTCCCTCCCGCCCATAAGGTAGATGTTTGTCGACACGCTCACGTATGTCTTTAACTTGAATAGGTAATTTTTGCAGCCAAGATTTAGGAAATGAAAGTAACTTTTTCTTGCCTGCTCCGACTTTGACCACAAATGACGAAAGTAGGTTATCAACCGACTCTAGGGTACTAGTTTTGAATTTGATTATAGGGTCAAATTTTGAAACTACGACCCCGCCTACCGCACTAACCTTTGCCGTGGCTTTCATAGTATAGGCTAGAGGTGGGAAACGGTCACGCAAGCGTAAAACCCCCATTTCTTCTTTCTTTTGCCGTTTTCTTAGCCTCTCAATGTTCCAATTTTCCATGGCTTCGCCGATACCCTTTGGCATCAGAAGTAATACAGCAACTAGGAAGATGAATGGCATTACCTCGGCAAAGCCAGTTGCAGTCGGTCGATTGAGAGTGTTACCAGCACCAATTAGAATCGGCTCAGATGCAGACCTAACAAACCCAACGATGAGTGAGCCAATTAATACTCCTTGAATTGAACCAATTGTTCCGAGTACAATCACTGCAAAGGCAGGCAATAACAAAGACAATCCAAGTTCAGGGTTTATTGGTAATATCGCAGCTAATAGAGCACCACCTAAGCCAGACAATCCTGCTGATAGAAATGCGCTTGTTGAATGAATCCTCTCAACATTAATCCCACTTGATGCTGCTAAATCAGGATTATCTGCAACTGCTCTCATTTGCTTACCTAGTCTAGTCTTGTGCATAATGAACAACAGCAAGAGTACTGAACTAAACACACCCACAATTAGGGCCGCTTTGGTGTAAGAAAAACCGTAGTCTGTGACATTCTCAGCAAATTCCCATAAAGGCGAATCACCCCTTTCACCTAGATGGATTTGCAATCTCTCAGTGTTTACTTGGAATCGAGAGGTTGCCAACTTCCAGTCTCTATCTGGAACAAATCTGAATGTTCTAGCAGTATACCGCAAGTACATCAGAGCGCGTAGAATCATTGCAACGCCAAGAGATGCAATCATCATCACTTGAGGTGAAGCCTCCTTTTTTCTAAATCGACGATAGACTAACTTGTCAATCAATACGCCAAGAATCCCAACTAAAAAGAAAGCAGCTACTGATGCATAAATGAGCAAATCCCATTGTAAAATGTCATCTTTTGGAGCATCTGACATCTCAAAAAAACGCTCAGACCACATCATTGTAATTGCAATATATGAGCCAACGAGCATCATTTCCCCTTGAGCAAAATTACCGTATCTCTGAACCTTGTAAGTGAGTGTAAGACCAACTGCAATGCACAGATAAGCAGCCGCCCAGTAAAGACCTGAAAGGCCAACTGAGGAAAAGTTGTAGTTGATGGTGGAAGAAAATCCAAGTCCGGTAATGAGGAGTTGTAAGGTTACAAAGATGAGAGCCAATAACATGACTGGTGATGACGCTAATGATGCCATTCTCCAATTGCCTGAAGTTTCGTTGAACATCGTGTGAATTACTAATAATCCGCCAGCCATCATTTCAGTTGACTGAAGAATCCAGACTAAATCCCCGACAAATAGATTTGACCAGGCAATCATTCCTTTGTGATGAGTCAAACCTAGATAGGCATCAAAGATCAGCAAAACGCTGAGAGCAAAACGCTTCTGCCAGCGAGGAGTAGCAGAGAATTTCTTGCACACCTCGCTGAAATTCACTCAAGTCACCTTTCTGTCTATAGCATCGGCTGAGCCTATTGCATTCAGGCTTTTGTGCGAATCGGCACTGCGGCGGGCCTTTAGGCCCGCCACAGGCCATTTTTCACCAGCGTTCTATCCGTTTCAGGCGTCGACGGTGATTACACCGTCTAACCAGGTTCGGTCACAGCTGAAGGATGCATCTACCCCGTCATGGCTGAAAGAGCAGATGGAGTAGCCGTTTCCAGCAACATCTCCATTTGCATCAAAGGTGTGCATACCACTTGCACCATCGAAGTTATTTCCGGTAAGTGACAATGCTGTCACTATATCGGTAATCTCCGGTGTTGATGCCATAGCCATTGCTGCTAATCCTGCAATGAGAACCGCATCAAAAGTTTCGTGGGTATAGATTGCACCGTCTGGACCACCGCCAGCAATCCATGCAGCATCAAAAGCGAGTCGGCGAGCCGAGTCAGATGCTGATGCTGGCTTTGTAGCAACGATTCCATCAAGGCTGCTGTTGTCAGTAAACTCACTGATGAATCCAGCATCAGCGATTCCGTCAGCACCAAAGACACCACCAGTAAAGCCGAGTCCAGCAAGTTCACCAACTATTGCTGCACCATCGGTTGCATATGATACTAGAATAACGGAGTCACAACTAGCGTCAATAACTGATTGTGCAAGGGTTGCTGCGTCGTAGGAACCTTCTGTTGGGTCGTATCCACTTGCCGTGCATGTAGAACTCAATCCACCACTGATTGCATCATACAAACCAGCACCGTAGTCATTGGTCATGTAGAGGATTGCGGCGTTCGTGTAGTTTGCATCGGTTACAACATCAGCGATTGCTGGGCCTTGTAGAGCATCACTTGAGACGACTCTGTACAGGAGATTGTTGTCATCTGCACTGCTAACAGCAGGTGATGTGGATGCGTAGGAAATCATTGGGATTCCTGCTTCCTTAGCAACTGCAATTGCACCAAGAGTTGCACCAGAACATGCTGCTCCAGCAATAGCCGCAACACCTGAGTCAATCAGAGTCTGGGCTGCTGTTGCTGCCTGAGTACCGTCACAACCGGAGTCAGCGATAACCAACTCAAACTGGTAGTTGTCTGAATCAAGAAGGTTGAGTGCCTGGATTGCAATTGCTGCTGCAGCATCAAAGCCACCAGAGTAAACCGCGATTGGGCCAGTCTGTGGGCTCAACAATCCAATCTTGATTGTGGTGCCTTCGAATGGTGCTGCTGTTACGCCTGCATCTGCAGTCCACATGCTAGGGCAAGAAAAGCCCATTGTGTCGCCCATTAGGACGAATCCACAGATTGAGTAACCAGTTCCTAGAACATCACCATTTGAATCAAAGGTGTGTGAACCGCTTGCACCATCGTAGTCGTTTCCAACCATTGCGAGTGCGCTCTTCATGTCAGAACCCTGCATACTGTTAGTGACCATCTTTGCGGCCTTTCCTATGATATTCACTGCATCGTAGGTCTCGTGAGTGTAGATACCACCAGCATCTCCACCGGCTGCAGTGTATGCAGCGTCGAAGGTTGCCTTAGCATCTGATGCTGCACCTGGACGAGGCTTGGTAGCCACCAATCCATCAAGAGCAGCGAGATCATTGAAAGCGTCTCCGAAAGCAGAGTCAGCAAGACCATCAGCGCCAAATACGCTACCAGTGAATGATTGTGCACTGAGTGCTTCCATGATAGCAGCACCATCTGTTGCGTATGACATTAGAACTGCGGAATCGCAACCAGCATCAACAACAGCTCCTGCTAGAGTTGCTGCATCGTACGAACCCTCTGTTGGGTCGTATCCAACCATTGTGCAAACGCCACCAGTCCAACTTGCGTTGAAGTTGTCACCGAGACCTGCACCGTAGTCGTTAGTCATGTAGATAACACCAGGGTTAGTTGCACTAGAACCTGCTACAACTGTTGCTAAAGCAACTGCCTGCTGTGCATCACTTGGTACAACACGGAATAAGAATCCGTCATCATCTGCAGTTGTTACTGCTGGAGATGTACTTGCATAGGATACCATTGGTATTCCTGCTGCGCTTGCGACTGCAATTGCACCTAGAGTTGCGCCGGAACATGCTGCTCCAGCGATACCAATAACACCAGCGTCAACCAAAGTCTGGGCTGCGGTTGCAGCCTGTGTTCCGTCACAGCCAGAATCAGCAACAACGAGTTCAAAAGTGATATTGGAGTCACCCATGTTTAACTTTTCAATTGCCACATTCGCAGCATCTTCAAAGCCAGATGCATAAACCGCAATAGGCCCTGTTGCAGGATTCAGCAATCCTATTTTTATCGTTGTTACTGTGTCATCGATTATTACATCGTCAATCACATCATCATCTGCACCAAGGCATCCAGCAAACGCTACGAACACCATGGCAAAGGCTACCATCATTACATTCAATTTCATTCTATTCATACGAAGTCCTCTACTCGTATCCGGGCGCAAAACAATTCGGGTTATAACCGTTCACAATTTATTAATTGGAAGATAGGGTGGATTTCTTATAAATTAGCCATAAAATAGGTATTTTTCAGTGAACTAAAAACACTTAATGAAAAACGGATGCCGGGGATTAACCTCTAAAAAAGAGTATTCCCTATGGCCCCCATTACCTCATAAGGGCAAATGCATTAAATTCTAAATAACGAGAATTTAAGCAGTCATAAGCTAGAAATCCCCACCGGTTTGATTCAGTAAATCGTCATCAACCTCATCGGCTTTTTCCGTTTCAGTTTCGTCTTCTGTAGCCCCGAGAGCCGGGCTCTCAGTTGCACCACTTCGAATGATTCCCAAAACACCCATTATTACCAACACTATCGCACCAAGATAAATTGCTGCAGTTACTTGGTCGATGAAGAAAGATCCGCCATCTGTATCAAAGTTAGTCCAGTAGGTAAATTGCTTCTGATTATCAACAATCCCAGACTGCATCAACTCTACTGTTTCAGCATCCGCACCACCACCAGACTCTATCTTGAACACGGCTTGCATATCACTCATTTCAGGTGAACTTGAACCTTGCTCATGCATTGGCCTCATATCGATGTAGAAGTAACTTTCAGAAGCACCAGCAACAATAATTCTTGCAGTCGGCTGAACCTTCAATTCAACATCAGCGGCAAAATAAATTGGGACAGCCCCCGGGAAGATGTCTAATGCAGAATGAGAATTAATCAACTTGCCCTGAATCAATCTCTCATTACCATCAATGTGGCAAGTCCATGTTTCTGTCAAAAGACCGAGATGGTCGCTATCTGCCTGTTGCAATGGTGAGCAAATCGCATAATCACCAAGGTTTAGCAAATCGCCTTCACCGGTTATGAAACCACCTGAAGTGCCAGCCAGTGACTCATTGCCAATCATCCCATAAGTGTCCTCTTCCATCTCAGGTGTACGCCAAGCTAGGTATGGTGAGCCGTCCTGTTCAAGTGTTTCTCCAGTATCACAATCGGGGTTTTCCCCAGTGCACACCTTGTACAAAGTCCCGTCACCAGTTGAAACCCCATTAGGTGCATGTTGTGACACCGAGCCAAAATAAGTCTTGTTTGTCTCAAGAGATTGCCACCCATAAGTCAAATTGTTCTGATTACCTTCAATTGAAGCCATCAACGGATCTCGCCATCCAAATAACCACTGGTCAACAGTATGAGATACCCACTTTGTTGCTCCTGGGAACCCAGTCGCTTCTTCACCAAACAGGCTACCAAGTAGATTCGGGATTTGAGTGTTGAACATCAATTCATAGACGAAGTAGCGTAGTGCTGCAGCACTGTTCTCATCAATACCGTATATCTGCGACACCAGTGCTGTGTTCCATTCAAGTTCAACACCGCCGGTTTGTGGAACCATTGTGATAGGATCAACAGGTAATGTATGACCTGTCACCTCACCGTATAGGAATCCTACAGCAGCAGCAGTCGTAATTCCCATCGGGCCGTAGAGAATGTTCTCAACTTCTGAATAACTTAGAACTACATCATCACCTGAAACGCTGTATGTGTTTCCAAGGAACGCCCCCCAAATACCTCCAACGTTGAGACTAGCAGATGAAAAACCTCCAGTCAGCGGGTCTGGTCCTGCAAACTGAGCATAGAGATATTCAGTTGCGTTCAGGGTCCCTGAACCGCCATTCAAAATCATTGGGTGATCAGTATTACCAAGCAACCAGTTACCACCATATTCCCCAATCTTAGCTACATCGGAAATACCAATATTGTAGTCTAACATTACTGCAAATGGATTTTCAAGTGCAGTTGACAAGATGAGGCCAAGGCCCCACATAATACCACCAGAATCTGAAACTAGAATACCGCGTGGTGTCCCCCCATCCATACCCCAGAGAAGGTCATAGAGAGAATCATGATTTGATATCCTTGAACCTGAAACTTCGTAGAATCGGTCTTCGACCTCGTCCATATCATCGGCCCAGTTTGCATCGCCTCCACCTTTGCTAGCAAAGACTCCACCTACAAGAGCGTACATTGCTTGGTCTCGAACAAAAGTTTCTGCAAAGTCTGGTATGGTCTCATTTTGCATAGCCAAATATCCAAACAAGGTTGCTCTGACCATTGATGGATTTCCTTCAGGGTTAGCCATCAAATCTGAAATTGAACTACCTGGATTGCCAAGCCCCAAGAAGACTGCTGGTCCCCACTTGCTATCAAGCGAGATACTTACTGATGAATCACCTGGGTCATCAGCTTGCCGGAAGGCAAACTCAAGACCATCAGAAAAGTCGGGCTCGGACCAAGTGTTGACGGTTTCCTCACTGCCGTTAATCAGTGTCATATTGTAAACTGCTGAGGCTTCGGAAGTAGAATTCCAAGTTGCATAGGCCTGCATTGCCATATTCTTACTAGCAACTTGTTCGTTAGAAAGTGTAGTAGCCAAATCAACTAATGTTGAATCCAAATCAGACGCTGTTCGCTGGCTTGGAACTCCTACCTCCATATCGTTTTCAATCATTCCAGCAGCAAATCCTGCTTGAGTCATGCTAGCAACAATACCAATGAAAGTTGAAGTTGCCCCAACTCTTTGAGGCTCAAATAAAATGTTGAGGTTTGTTACTTCTGCATTGGAGGGAGTACCTCCTGCCCATGTGAAACTCTTGACTTCGGTGTAGGATATGGTTCCTGCCTCAGCATCATGTTCAACTAAGGTTCTCTCAGCAGTTATCTCGTAAACAACCGGCCCAACCTGTTCAAACTGTTGCTCAGTCATGGGGTTAGCTAGAACATCTTCATAATTCACCAAGTCCCACGCGTAATAGGAACGCTCACTACTGGATGTTGCCCAGTCTTCATTCACTTCTGAACAATCATCATTCGCACAAATTGTATCCTTTGTGTGGGTCTGGAAGGCCGATTGCACCGCACCTTCAACTGCACCTGTTGCTACTGTTCCAACTACTGCTATATTGAAAGCAGCAAGCAGCACCCCAACCACAATAAATACCGTATTCTTGTTTGCCATGTCTATCTCCTAAGCCGGTCGAGACCTGCTATTCGGGATGAACCTTACCGTCGGAAAAAAATAGGTGGTGCAAGGGAATCACATATTGCCTAAAGCCCTACGTTGGCTGACTCACAGGAGTGAATGATGTGAAGCGACTGCCTTTTGTGTACCGCGTTATTCGTTGGCTTTGCCGTCAAATTAGCGCATCATGGTTTCGTGAACATGGCATTGTTCATGAAGAGTGTATTCCTAAACAAGGAGGGGTTCTTTTTGCTGCTTGGCATCCAGCCTCTTTGATAGACCCATTATTGATGCTTTCATTGCTCCCTGGACAAATGACTTTTGTCGCGAAGCACACACTATTCAAGATACCACTTCTTGGCCATTTCATGAGGGCTGCTGGTGCTAAGCCTGTCTATAGAAAGGCAGATGTAACCCCCGCTACAGATTCAAAAACAAGTGAAACCGGAGGCAATACAAATCTTATCGATACTCTATCTGATGTGCTTTGTGAAGGTGGTTGGTGCGCTATTTATCCTGAAGGAATTTCGCACGTCATGAGTAGCCCACAAAAGACCAAAACTGGACCGGCTAGGATTATGCTGAAAGCTTTATTCAAGGCTCGCGAAACTGGTGAGGAACCACCATCTTTAGTCCCTGTTGGACTACACTATTCGGATGCCAGCAGATTCAGAGAACGGGCCTTAGTATCCGTACATCAGCCGATGAGCATGCCACCGCTACCAGGTGAGGAAGGAGCACCTACCCCAACCAACGAGCAGATTGCAGAGTTTGGGGCTGATATCGCTGCCGAGCGAGCGTGGGTTAACGCGGTAACTGAATCTCTAGGTACTGAACTCCAACGGAGTAGCCAAGGACTTGATACATGGGAGGATCGTAAACTTCTTTGGCGCGCAAGAGGGTTACTTTCAGTGCATCGAAATCGAATGCTTGGCCGTAAAACTGGAGCAACTTATGCAGAAGCGGTAATGGGCGCTCGGCGCGCCCGCGCAGCTTGGTTATGGCTATCAGAAAACAATCCAGAACAAGCACTCAACCTAAAGTCAAGAGTCAGTAACCACGCTCAAAATATGGACAAATATGGGCTTAAGGAGCATGAATTGTACGACCGAGATAAAAGGCCAGGAGTTGTTGACCTAATTTCAGCTGTAATCCAGATAATTGGCTCTTGGATATTTATGGCTGGGCTTATCACATGGGGAGCATTAATCGGTTCGTGGCCACCTTACCGAATCTCTGGACCCATCGCCGACCGATTATCTATCAAAGAAAACCATACTCTTGGCACTCACAAAATTGTCGTAGGTTTTGCGTTACTTCCTATTTGGTGGATCTTAGTTTCATTCCCTGTAGCCTTCTTACTAGCAGCACACTCTAGCCCACTTTGGAATCTAAATTTGTATGGCTTATTACCACTAATTCAGCCCTATGTAACAAAAATAAATTGGATATTACTTGCCTTCATCTTGATGCCTTTGTGGGCTGTAGCAGCAAGACTACATTTGCTCTTATGGAGTCGCTCAGTACGTTCAATTGGCACACTCAAACAGTGGAAAAGATTGCGTCGAGGCGAAATCCCTTGGGATGAGTTGGCTGATGTACAGAAAGGCTTGGCTGAAACTCTCAATGAAATCGGACAGGGACTTGTTCTTCCCGCAGACGAAGATTGGATTGAACCACCTACTGGGAAAGATGATTGTGAATCAGTATTTGTACGCACATAATTCAAACATAAACCATGGCTAATGCATTCTCACACTAAGGCGAACTATCAAAGACGGAGCCCGACTCGTCAGTATGCCTACGGAGTAGGCACTGGGCTTTTGGCATGTCAAAGAAAAATCGAGTTTCAATGTTGCCTCAAGCAGGTAAGTTGGAATGGACTGCCTCTGTCAACGAAAAGAAAGTCACAGAATCAATTTCAAGTGATTCAATTCTTCTCGATGTGTTGCGTGACCAAATTGGTACTCTAGGGGTGAAGAGAGGTTGTGACATGGGTACTTGTGGATGTTGTGCAGTTCTTGTAAACGGCCAACCACGTCTCTCTTGTCTAACACTTACAAGTGAGGTTGAAGGGTGTGAAATAACCACTGTTGAAGGGATCGCTGACGGACATCATCTGTCACCAATCCAGGAGACATTTACAACATATGGTGGTAGTCAATGTGGATTCTGTAGCCCAGGTTTTCTAATTGTGATAACTGCGCTTCTTGAAGAAAATGACAATCCGTCCGAGACTGAAATCAAGAATGCGATTGATGGCAATCTTTGTCGTTGTACTGGCTATCAACCGATTGTTGAGTCTGTCCAGGCTGCTGCTGAAATACTTCGCAGTGGAAAAGCAACATCAAATCCAACCTCACCTCACTCAGACCCGCATCCTGGTTTCATGGGAGATGACACATAGTCAGGTGATACTTGCATGAGTGACGAAGAGGATATGGTTGGCTACAAACAGCAGCCTGGTAAACTACCATTTTCACGCCCCGGAAGCGGTGGTAAAGATCAATTCAGTGACCTCCAAGATGAGAACATGATACCTGAAAGCCAGGGAGGAAAGCAGTCGCAACCTTGGGGTACTCATCGCCACGATGAACTCATCACTAGCTCCTCTATCGGCCATAGAACCCCTCTGATAGATGCACGCTACAAAGTCACAGGGCAAGCACAATATGGCGACGATATTCGATTAAACAATGAATTGATTGGGAAAATTCTCCGCTCTCCGCATCATTTTGCTCGTATTAAATCAATTGACACCTCGGCTGCTGAAGCACTTGAAGGTGTTATTGCAATCGCAACAGGAAGTGATGCAAGTAATTCGTTTGGTGTTCTACCAGTCACCAAAGATGAACATGCCTTAGCAGTCAGTCTAGTGCGTCATGTTGGAGATTTAGTAGCAGCTGTGGCAGCCGAAGATGAAGCAACTGCATTACAAGCAGTGCAACTCATTGAGGTTGAATATGAGATATTAGACAGCATTCACGACATGAAAGATGGATTGGAAGATAGTGAAAATCCCATCCATGACCGCGGTAAATATCACATTGGCGAAGCGAATATCCAAAAGCGGGTTTTCCAAGAGTTCGGCGAAGTTGACAAAATGATTGAAAATGCAAACGCATCCCACCACTCAAATTGGACTTTTAGGGGAGTAAATCACGGCTTTACAGAACCCCATGCTACGGTAGCAAACTGGGACCCAAGAGGACGTCTCACAATCTACACACCACAACAAGTGCCACACTATTTGCATCGATCACTCGCCGATGTACTTGAGATTCCAATGCATCAAATAAATGTCTATAGAACGTTTGTAGGCGGAGGATTTGGTGGTAAGTCAGACCCTTTTCCTCATGAGATGTGCGCAGCAATATTATCACGTAAATCTGGCCGTCCAGTGCGAATTACATTTGATAGAGAAGAGGTTTTCTTGACTAACCGAGGTAGACACCCATCACATATCGAAATGAACCTCCATGCTGATTCTCAGGGAAGGCTTTGCGGCGTTGAAACTGATGCCCTAATTGATGGCGGTGCTTTCGCTTCGTTCGGCCATGTTACAACCTATTACAACGGCGTTCTTCACACCGCGCCTTACGAAATTGGAGCATTTCATTACACCGGTGCTAGAGTTTGGACAAACAAACCAGCAAGTGGTGCCATGCGCGGGCATGGCGCTGTTAACTCAAGGTGTGCCTTTGAAGTTGGACTGGATGACCTCTCAGACAAACTTCAGGTTGACCCAATGACATTTCGCCTAGCCAATCTACTACCACCCCTTAGTGCAACGATTACAGGTTTTAGGATAACTAGTACTGGGATGAGAGAATGCCTTGAAAAAGTTCGTAAAGCATCTAGTTGGGATGAGAGATTTCGCCAACTACCGCTAGGACATGGTATCGGAGTTGGTTGTGGATTCTTCATTTCTGGAAGTGGATTACCAATCCATTGGGACCCAAACAAATTTCCACACGCCACAGTTCATCTGAAAATCGATATGGATGGTGGAGTTACAATTCATACTGGAGCCGCTGAAATCGGCCAGGGTTCTGACACGGTTGTTTCTCAATCTGTTGCAGAGGTTTTAGGACTTCCATTAGACATGATTCGAGTCCGCTCAAAAGAAACAGATACTGCTCCAGTTGACCTTGGCTCATATTCAAGCAGAGTGACATTTATGAATGCCAATGCGGCAATCTCAGCAGCTATGAAAATTCGTCAAGAATTGATTGATGCTACCGCTAACATCACTGGCGCTGACCCCAAAAAAATAGTATTAGGTGACAGACGTATCTACGATAAACGGAATCCTGCTGTCGGTGTCTCATATCTTGAAGCGCTTCACAAAGCACAGGAAGACCGCGGCGCGCTAGTGGCATCTGGTGCATACCGAACTCCACCAATGGGTAAAGCACACAAAGGGGCCGCTGCGGGATTAGCCCCCGCTTACTCATTTTCTGCATATGTTGCAGAGGTGAAAGTTGATGTTGAAACTGGACAAACCAGCGTCATCACTGTCTGGGCTGCACACGACTGTGGTAAGGCTCTGAATCCTCTTGCAGTTGAAGGACAAATAATTGGCAGTTGCCATATGGGATTGGGCCAAGTTCTATCTGAAGAAATGGTATATGGCAGAACTGGACATCTACTGAACGGAAATCTTCTAGATTACAAGATACCAACGGTTCATGAAATGCCAAAGGTCTTCCCAATCATTGTTGAGAGTAATGACCCAGAAGGGCCATTTGGAGCAAAAGAAGCTGGTGAAGGTCCGCTACTACCAATTCTGCCTGCGGTCTGTAATGCGGTGTACGATGCGATTGGTGTTAGAGTTGATGAACTACCCATCACACCTGACAGAATGCATCGATGTATTGAGAAATTATGTCGCTCACAAGGAGTCACTGATCCTTTAGAATTGAAAACACCTACTCTCAAACTCTCTCCTCTCCAAGAGTCACTCGCAAATCGGGCTGATGAACATGAAAAACGTGACATTGCTCGGCGCAATAACGATGATATTGAACCATACCATAATGGCGCCTTGTTCGGATTTACAGCAACACTACCTCCAGAGGAACAATCTGATGATTGGAAAGTTTCTGTAATGCCATCTCAAGAATATATCGATAATCCTAGATTGGCCGGTACAGCATGGAAACACATTGAGCGTAGACACCGAGGTGATGACACGTGAGAATGCCTCCATTTGAGTTACTGATGCCAACCAGCCTTGAGCAGGCTTTGACATTAGCAGGCGATTTTATTGCCGCCGGAGAAGAATTTGATTGGATCGCTGGGGGCACCGATTTAATTCCAAATTACAAGTGGCACCTTAATTCAAAAGCGCATGTCATATCGCTTGCAAAAGTTGCTGAAATGAGTGAATTATCTTCAACTCATATTGGCGGCATGGTTCGATTACACGATCTAGCCGAGAGTAATATTACACATCCATTACTCAAGGAAGCGGCTGGAAGTATTGCTTCGGTAATGATACGAAGGTCTGGGACAGTCGGTGGCAATATCTGTTTAGACACAAGGTGTTACTGGTTCAACCAAACTGAAGATTGGCGTGAATCTATTGAGTGGTGCCACAAATGCGAATGCGGAACAGATGCTGATTGTCGTGTCATCGCTAACCAAAACACGTTGTGTGTGGCCACCTATCAGGCAGACTTAGCGCCTGCTTTTCTCTGTCTAAATGCAACAATCCATCTGGCTTCGTCAAAAGGAAAAAGAGAGATGCTTCTTTCAGATTTCTTTGAACTTGATGGGATGACGAGAAATGTTTTGCAACCAGGTGAATTAGTAACCCACATTACATTACCAAGTGAAAGTTCTGAATTGACTGGTTGTTATCACAAATTGACATTACGAGATTCTTGGGATTTCCCAGAAGCCGGAATCGCTGCTGCATGGAAACTTAGTGGAGAGCAAATATCAACTCTAAAAATTGCTTCTACTGGGCTAGAATCCATTCCACGTGTTCATGATGATGAAGTCGCAGCGGTGTTGCCGGATTGGAGCGGAAAAGAAAGTATTGAATCCCTTTCTGAGGCGCTTAGAAAATCAATAAAACCTGTTAATAACACCGGTTTAAAGCCAAATTATCGCCGTAAAATGGTGAAAGTTCTAGCACGACGATGTTTGAATCAGATATTGCATAAGTAAGCGGCGGTTTCAACAATGAGGAGTGTGTCGAAGTGAACGTGCGAGCCAAACTACTGACCCTCATACTGGTGCTAGCAATGATGCCTTTCTCGGCCACTGCACAAGATGACACTCCCGATATTCCAGCTGGATGGGAAATCGGTATTGAATCGCCCCAGGACACAGAACCTATCTTTCAACTTGGCTTAGATGGCGAAGTGAGCGTAAAATTTTGGATTGACAATCAAAACCTGGCTGCAATTAATCTTGATATTGAATTTGACATACCGTTTGATGGCTCTGCCAATGGTCCAGAAACAGTAGAAATCGGGGCTCAATCCAATAAATCGTTTGAGTTTACAATCCACCAAATTGATGTTTCAGAATTTGCCGCTAGCCAAAGTGACAGATTCATAGTTACTGGGACGGTCACTGGATATGCTGGATTACCACTTACTACTGGTGGCGATTCAAAAGATGGTGAGGGGAACATCACAATACCAATGGTTGTTGATTTGACCATTGATTTAGCAGAACCCACCGGCCCTCTGAATGCTGGAACAATAAGTTCACTAGAAGTAATTGTGAGAAACGAGGGGAATGCAGTTGATTCAGTTTACAAAGTCACTGTCACTGATTCTTGCCCTCTCTTAGATGTTGGAGGAGCCGAAGAATTGGAGAGTGTTGCTATTGAGATGGGTAACAACCTAACTCAAATCCTCAATATTTCAACCTCTGACAGCCACCCAACAAAGAACTGCGTGATTGAAATCTCAATACAATCAAGAGGTGATATAGATGCGGGGCGTTCACAAACAGCCGACTCAGATGAAAGTACCGTCAGTATAGTTGAGGACCGCGGTGATAACTCCGATGGAGACGACACCTCGAACAACAATGATGATACATCAAATGATGGAGATGTTATATCTCAGAACTGGACCCCTATTTGGCCGGGTGCGGCGATTTTTGCGCTATTCTTTGGTGCTTTATCCCGTCGGAAATTGTGAAAGAAAAACTATCACTTTTTTTACCCTATTGCGGTATATTCGCAAATGATACGTAACACCTTAGTTTGAAACTACTACAAACGCATTACTCTAACAGCCCCAACCTATATTTGCGAAACTTAATTGCACGAATTAGTAATCGTAGGCTTGAGCCCGTTCAACCACAAGGAAGTGACTAGAAAATGGCAAAAGACGATGACGGCCCTAAGCACTTTGGAACTATCATCGGTGCAACATTTGCAATTCTAATTATTGTGATGATGTTATCAATGACTCTAGTTACTGCAAACAAGGAAACTTACTACTCTGCATATGTCACTGAGGCTAAAGATGAGAAAACCCGGTTAGCCCAAGTTACCGACATGAGATCTAGTCTTGGAGGCGACCCTGGTGGAGAAGGTTACAAGATACGTAACACACTTTCAACTCCAATGTTAGTGAACGATTGGGAAGAGCCACATCGGACAATGCTAGTAATTGCTGGTACCGAAAAACCAATTGATGAGACGGAAGCAACTGCAATTCATCACTTCGTGACTGAACTAGGTGGTAAGGTAATCGTAGCGACAGACGGTAAAAATGCTAACCGATTAGCAGTTAAATTCGGAGTCACCTACTTTGGTGAACCACTTCTTGATGAAGACCAAAATTGGCAAACCTATGATGATGACGGGGTTGCTGGAAATAAGAACCCCACAAATGTTTGGGGAATTTCTGGAATTAGAAATGATATTGTTTCAGGAGAGCAGTTTGGCATGAACCCTGTAGGTTGTAGCGATGCCATGCTCGATGAAAGAAGTGATGACCTTAACCACTGTCGTATGGCTGTAATGTTCAAAGCCCCTACAGCAATGCGTTGGGAAGCTCTGCATAGCGATGACCCTAGTACTGATGATTACATCCAAAGAGATGTGAATGTCCTATCAAAGGCAAGCGAAGGCTCTTGTATTGACAGAATAGGTTCAAACTCCTGTGATCAACAAGATAACCCGATAAGTAACCTATCCCTTATTCTCAGAATAGATTACCCTAATGTAGAAGTCCTTGATGAAAGGAAAATTCCTGGCGGAGATGGTGCTTCATTTGGATCTCTGAAGGCTACTGGTTCAATTGTGTTCATCGCTGATGATGAAGTGATTTCAAACAGGTTTTGGTCTGCCGCTAAAGCAGCAGAAACCGATGTCCGTCAAGATTGTGACGTTGAGTCTACTTCCTGTTGGCAACGTCATCTCGAAGGAGATAATGGTTGGAAAGGTAACGATGCCTACTTCAAAGCACTAATTTATGACATGATGGAATTTGACAACGAAATGTTACCATTTAGTATCAAACTGAAAATGGAAGAGTTCCGAATTGTATTTGATGAGAGCCGCCACGTAACTGGCACTCTTTCCAACCCATTCACAGAAACCATGAGTACTATTGTTTTACTCACTTCGGATAATTTCCTAAAGTGGCTAATAGTACTCAATCTCTTACTACTGTTACTTGTAGCCATTATGGTAGTACCAGAAAAGGAGAATTGGCGACATGTTTTCGACCTAACTCGGTTCCGAGAAAGGCCGGACAAAATTGACCCAAGTACCTACAAACAAAGAATGCGTGAAGCACTGATGACAAAAATCAGAGTTTTCTATGATTTAACACGTGATGAGATGGCTCTAAAAACACCAGCTGAAATCCAATCAATGATAGGAGACCCACGATTAGTTGAGTTAGCCTACTCACAAAATGTATCATATTCCCCCGAAAAACAGCGCGAGTTGCTTCAGACAATTCGCCGATGGGGTAAAAAGTAAAACACAAATGAGAAGAAAATGGAGAGATGAAAAATGGTACAAGCACCACCCCCCCCCGCCCGGAACGAATCAAGCCGCTGGAGGCGCAGCCGCGCCCCCACCACCAGCAGCAGCAATGCCAGCCGCACCCGCGGTTCAAGCAGCAGCTGCGCCGGCGGCGCCGAAACACCAAAGTAGCCCCGAAGTGAAAGAACGACTAGCAGCCGTAGGCGCTATTGGACAAGCAATTAGTGCTGAAGTCCAAAAAGTGATTATCGGTAAGGCGCACGTGATTGACAATGTTCTAGTCAACATTCTTGCAAACGGTAACTTACTTTTCGAAGATTATCCCGGTCTAGCTAAGACTTTGATGACAAACACCTTCGCTGACGCACTTGGTTGCGACTTCAAGCGTGTTTCGTTTACGCCAGATTTGCTACCAGCAGATATCACTGGAACCAACATTTACGATGCTAAGAAAGGTGAGTTTACCTTCAAGCCTGGTCCAATCTTCTGTAACCTACTACTTTCTGACGAGATTAACCGTGCTCCACCTAAGACTCAAGCTGCTTTGCTTGAGGCTATGCAGGAGAAGCAAGTGACCATCGGTACTGTGACGCACAAGTTGCCATCACCGTTCCTAACAATGGCTACACAGAACCCTGTGGAGCAAGAAGGAACTTACCCACTACCTGAAGCACAACTTGACCGTTTCATGTTCAAGATGAGCGTTGGATACCCAGACCGTGCAGATGAAGATGAGATTCTTGCCCGCCGAATTCAGAGAAAGAAAGATGCGGTTGATGTTGAAGTCATTACCGACCCACAGCGTGTGATTGCAATGCAGCAAGCGATTGAAGATGTCTATGTTGACCCTGCAATACGAATGTACATGGTTGAATGTGTAGCCCGCACTCGTGAGGACCCACGAGTTCTAGTCGGTGCCTCACCAAGAGGTTCACAAGCCCTACTCAAGACCGGTCGAGCCGCAGCAGCAATGCGCGGAAGAGACTTCGTAACTCCTGATGACGTGAAGTCAGTGGCAGTTCTAGCATTGGCTCACAGATTAATTCTAAAGCCAGAGCACCAAATTAAGGGTCTTGAATGTGACGAAGTTATTCAGACAATTCTTGGACAGGTACCTGTCCCAACTGTTTGATTATTTCAATAAACTCAGACATGCGAAATGGAGGGAATAGTTGAATGGCATGGAGCCGTAAATCAGCCATGTTTGGTAGTTTAGCGATAGCGCTATACCTGCTCGGTTTGACTCTACGAAACCATCAACTCGTAACTGTTGCAGTTGTTTTGCTCTCGTTCTTAACTTGGGCAGCACTTCGTGCTGCGCACGCAGATGTGTCGGCAAGTGGTCGCAGAATGGAAGAGCGCTCTGATGAAGAAGCGGGGGCTTCTCTCAGCCGCTTAGAAGCAATGCGTAAACTCAGTTCAGCACGAGTGTTTGAAGATGGCACAGTTGATGTCACCCTCAAAGTACAGAATATGTCACCTCTTTCCAAAGTATTGGAAGTTAGGGATAGTCTTCCTGAAGTCATGCGCATTAAAGAAGGGGCGAACTACATTCTGATGGAACTCGGCCCACGCCGTGAAACTATTATCGAATACACCGTTGAGTGTCCACTGCGTGGATTCTATACTGTTGGACCTGTCTGCATCCGAATTCAAGATTCATTCGGACTATTCCATAAAGAAAAGGAATTACATGTCTATGACGACTTCCTTGTGTTCCCTAAGACTGAGGACCTAAAGGATGCATTTGTCAAGAGTAAGGTACCTAAGATTTTCACTGGTGCAGTCAACATTCGCCAGCCTGGACCTGGTTCTGAATTTTACAATCTACGTGAATACATTGCTGGTGACCCGATGAAATCGATCAACTGGCCTGCTTATGGTAGGACTGGAAAATTGATGGTAAACGAGCGTGAACGTGATGCAGTGAGTGATATCATCCTAATTCTAGATAGTCGAGCTGTCGCTGAAACCGGACCTGTTAGCAGGAACTCACTGGTCTACGGGACTCGTGCGGCCGCTTCACTAGCATCTTTCTTCCTTTCTAGAAGAGATTCTGTCGGACTGGTTTCATACGCTGACGAAATCATCAGCGTTGACCGTGACACCGGCAAGAAACAACTGTATGTTATTCTAACAAAATTAGCAGGTGCGATGGCACGAGGTTCTACACCATTACAAGTGGTGACTAACCGAATCCTTCCTCATATTAACAAAGGAAGCCCGATAATTATTCTATCATGCTTGGAGGATGACAGTACAATTGTCAATGCTGTTCGTGACCTGCGGGCCCGTGATTTTGATACTACAATTCTCACACCATCAAGCCTTGAGTTTGAATTCGATGCTCGGCGCCTTGATAGAACCGGTTACGAGGTTCTCAAGACTGAGCGTGACATACTCATCAGCGAGTTGCGTGGCCTTGGTGCGTATGTGATGGACTGGGAGCCAGATATGTTGCTCTCTACTGCTCTAGCTGGAGCAAGAGGATTCTAGGTGGTTTAATATGGTACAGAAAGGAGTTAGCAAAGATACTAGCCACCTGTACGATGCTAAGAGGGTCAGTTCAGCCCCTCCGAGCCGAAAAAAGCTCGCAGCTAAGATGGCCGGCGGGTCGGCGGAAATACCGATGGACGCAATTCCTGAAGTTCATATCCCATCCTTCGTTGAAAGTCTATTTGGCGGACCTTTGGTACCAAAAATGAAATTCCTTCCAGCAGATAAAATGGTTCAAACGTTGCAAATGGCTGCTGGCGCAGTAATGATAATGCTAGGTGTCCTCACTTACATCGTCACACCTGTATCTGGAACAGCATGGTTTTGGGTTGGAGAAACCATTGGAATTGAAGTACTTGGTTTAGCGATCCATTTGTTACTCGTACTCAGCGCAATAGGATGCGGCTTTTGGGGGATTATTTCTCGAGACTCAAGATTTTTACTGGTCTCCTACGTATTGTTCATCATCGTGTCATTCCGGTTTGCAGCCAGTAAAGTAAGTTTTGAATGGCTCACATTTGATGATGAACTACTGCAGAAAATTGCATTAGTCGCTTACGCAGTATTATTGGTGATGTACATTGAATTGACCAATGGCGTAATCCGGTTCTCAATGCTAGACACTAGTATTCGAACTGGTGAAGTCTATGTGATGAACGTCAAGAAAGTCTTGACCAAGTATCACATTAGTTTAGTCATCACTCCAATAATTGCTGCAGCAGTTGCAATTACAACATTATTATTCAAAGATGTAATATCAGGTTTTGTTGGATTATTTTCTGAAATTTCTGCTTTAAGACTAGAAGAAAGTGTTGAACTTGAAAGCGTATATGGTGTTGCTCTAGGAACCATGATTGTCTTCATGTTGGTTGCTATTGTTTTCATTGCTGATATTCCTGGTCGTTATCAGAAAATGCGTGAAGGCGGCAGCGACGAATAACTAACTAAAACTAATTCTCAAGGAATGAGAAGGTCAAAGTTTTTTGCAATTGCAATCAAAGCGTCTTGGGTCTGACCATCAGAAACCGCGTAATGTAAGGCATGGTCTCTCTGCCCTTCATCTAAACGGGTCAATTCCAATGTAGATTTGCGGGCGAATTCTTCAATCTCAGAACTAATTGAAAAATTATTGCCTATTGACTCACCGACAAGACAGAGGATAGAAATTGGGTCACCCTGATTCGGTGTTGGTAGTCCTGGGCTTTGTGAAAGTAGACGCATTGCCCGAGATGCAATTCTTTCTGAAACTAAAAATCGAGCTTCATTTGGTCTTGCGCGAAGTGACCAAATCCGAACCCGAGCACGATCTAACAATGTCGTAGCGTCTGCAACAACCTTAGCAACCGACATCACTCCTGACAGTCTCATTGTTAATGGTACAAGATGTGGAAGACAGCCTACGGCACAAACTCTTGGCTCCCCAGTTGCTATTGATGGACCTATACAACTACCAAAATTATTCGGGTCGTGCAAAGGTCTCAGCCGCAAAGGGATACCTTCTTTTCTAAGTGGCTCAACCGCAAAGGGGTGTAAAACCGGTTCACTGAACAATGCTAACTCTTGCGCCTCAGTGTATGATAAATACGGCAGATTACGAGATGGAATGGCCCACCTAGGAGATAGAGCCAATACGCCGGGAACATCCCTCCAAATGGTTACTTCTGATGCATTCAATACCGCCGCAAGAGAGGTCGCAGTTAAGTCAGAACCACCTCTTGCAAGTAGGCCAAGACCTTCATTATACTCACCATACCAACCAGTGACCACTACCACTGATGCATCAGGAAGATTTAGAGATTGAATTGTTGAATTGATGTCAATAACAGATTCCCCCTTTACTTTGTGAATCTTGATTCCAATTTCTTCAGACCAGATAGGAATACTATCAATTCCACAAGCTGCAACTGCCGCAGAAACTGTAACACTGCTCAACTGTTCCCCAGTAATTTGTGCTCTGACACGCGACATTTCTGATGGATTATCACAATTATCTAAAAGAGCATCTGAAAGGCCTGCTAAAGCATCCTGAAACTTACAATAAAACGCGTCGTTAACCAATGCTGGTGATATCTCTAGGTGCATCATCTCAATTGAAGCAACAAAAGCAGATATTGATTCTCTTTCGTTACGCTCTAATCTCTCAAGTATTCTGTCAGTAACACCATGTAATGCTGAAACTACAACTACAGTTTTTTCACAGTTTGATTCCGCTATTCTCTGAACAACTGCTTCAAGGTCACTTGACTCCTTTAGACAAGAACCCCCAAATTTGAATATTTTCACTTCACTCATTAGACCATCCCCCTTGTAGAGATAGGTCAGACAAAACGAGACGTGCTGAAGATTCGACTACAGCAACAGCACGTGGAGCAATTACAGGGTCATGTCTTCCAAGTACAACAAGTTCCTCCTCTTCACCTGACACGAGGTTGAGAGTTTTCTGTGATTGCGAAATACTACTTGGTGGTTTGAAATGAACCATTACGAATAGGTCTCTACCCGTGGCCATCCCTCCAAGTGCGCCATCGGCTCGTATTCCGGTTGGTTTCGGGCCATCATCAGTTTCGCTCCATGCGTCGTTATGTTCACTGCCGCGCATTTGGCTGGCTTTAGTGCCGCGGCCAAATTCAACTGCTCTTGCCGCAGGAATTGCCATCAGGGCTTTTGCTAAAGCAGGTTCAATTCCATCGTACCACGGTTGACCAAATCCTAGAGGGAGTCCTGAAATTCTCAGTTCTACTGAACTTCCTATTGAATCACGCTCAGAACGCATTTTCTCAACTAACTCGACCATTTTTCTAGCCGCAGCTTGGTCGCGGCAACGTGTTCTTTCCCATTCTTTCCCAGAACCCGCTGGGAGCATCTCTATTCCAACAGATACGACATCACCAATTGAATGGACATGTGCTTCAACTTGCCACTCTGAATTGTCTTCAATTGGTCTACATAGATTAGCAGCAGCAACCAAGCCGGCTGTAAGCCGAGCGCTATTTCCCCCACCTCCACGCAGATCAGAATGGCCTTTGCTACGAATCAATTCTGGAAGGTCTGCATGACCGGGACGTGGATGGTTCGGAAGAAATGAATAGTCAGAAGAGCGAGCGTCTTTATTGGCAATTATCAACAGTATTGGCCAACCAGTTGTGAATCCTTCATTGATGCCACTTAGAATGTGGCACTCATCATCTTCACGACGTTTTGAGGATAAATGACCACCAGGGCTCCTTTTTGACAAATCATCAGCAAGAGATTCTGCATCAATCTTGATCCCAGGGGGTATGCCTTCAACTAAGGCACCAACAACCAAACCATGGCTCTCACCAAACAAGGTTACCGCTAATGTGTCACCCAAGCGCATAGACAGGATTCCACCTCCTCAACTATTCAACCCAGACATCAGTTACGATTGTTTTGTAGCCACGTTGTTCTGCAAGTTGAAGAATTCTCCTCAAAGTAACTTCACTTTGTACTGGAATCACGGCAGCAATTGCAGGTCCTGAACCTGTTATACCAGCAGCACGCGCACCCCACACAAGCAAATCATTGGATAGTCGACGACCTTTAGCATCACCCAATGCATTGGCAGTAGCCCTCCCGTTCTCAGTTAGCGCAACGAGCAGAGCGCCTTGCTCCATTGCCGCTATTGCATTCTCGAATTGCGGAGCAACAAGGGAAAATCGCTCTGGGTCGGGTAATAACTCACGTTCTCCCCTCGGGAGAATGAGAATTTTCCAGTCCTCAGGGTCAACGAATTCACCCTCTAATATCACGCCTTCAGCCGCAGGTAAATTTGGATTAACGATTTTCCATCCAGGCTCAACAGCAGACCAAGAATCATCAACGCTTCCAGTAAAGGATACGCCTGCAGCCAACTGAGCCCTAGATGCTAGATCAACAATGTCAGCATTTGACAATTCAATTTTTGTGGCATCCATCAAAGACTTGATGGCAGCGACTGCAATTGCTGCTGAACTTTTCAATCCTATACCCATTGGAATAGTGCTACGTACTTGCCAGAATAGTTCATCTGCTGGTTTCTCTAAACCGGCCTCAACCCAAGCATCCACAGCCGCATCTAAGACACCATTTGGGTCTTCAACTCCTTTCCCGGGCTTATCATCTCGCAACCGGGCTTTTATTGACAAGTTAATTCCCAATGAACAACCATATCCAGCGCCAAGAGCATGAAGGAGACTTATCCCTCCATGACCTTCACCTTGACCTATAACACCCATTCACTTTTCCTCCACATCTCCACTAATTGCCTGACCGATATGTCGCCCTGCAGTACCTGCAGCACCGAGAATGTTCATCCCCGCCTCAAGGTGCGTGACGGAGACTGTCTTTTCAAGGTTTAACACAAGTCGGACCGTCTCAGCCTGTTGTAGGAACAGTTGACCCTCACCAAACTGTAAATTATTGAAGCGAACCAAAAGTAGTGGTCTAGGCTCAATTTTCAAGCGCCCTACTGCAACCGCTCTTGAGCCGGTTGGGGAAACTACCAACACTTCATCACCAGCCACTAATTCTGAGAGGTATTTAGTTGAACTATCAGCCATGAGAATATACGAGTGAACCGGCCCAGCATTAATTCTGAAAGGACGAGGGGGGACGAATTGAGATGACAGGGTCTCTCCATGGACGAGAGCTAAAAGTGCAGCATTTGAACCAACGAGTACACCTTCTCCAATGTCTAGCATCTGCACTAAATCAACACATACTCGGTCACCCATCCCACCAGTTTCAACACTCATAACCTGTAATTCCACAAGTTCAGGTGATTCTGTCATCACTTCCGAACTTGATTCATTGACATCGCCTAAATCTGATAATCGTTGAGCAGCAAGTTGTTGAGCAATTCGCCAAATCCCCTCATCATCTGGGAGAATGAGGGCGTCAACACCTCTCTGAAGCGCAAATGCTGCACCTTGTAACTGGTCGGAGTTTGAGATTGTAGCCGCTAGTTTGGTGCTAGTTTGGTCGGCGGCTGCAACTAAGTTTTCAAGTGGAATCATCTTCCAATCTGGGCAGTCAATTAGTAACCAGTCAGCTAAGCCGACGAATTCTAATGCTGCCGCTTGGCCTTCATCATTTTCAATTTGAATGAAGGCGCCAATAGTTCTGCCATCACAATCAGTAACTTCCCCATCATCAACTTGATATTTCCTAATTTGGTTTTCATCACTAGCCCAATTCGGGAAGGATTCTTCTTTGGTGCTAACCAAAGCATCTGCGGGATGCTCCCCGACATCATCTTTTGAAGAAAGCCATAATTCCACAAAAACACCTCAGTTATTACCGAATTTACCAAGACTGTCCCGGAATGATTCAACCAAATCTTCCAAGTCATCTGCTTCGTCAGAATCAAATTTGAATCGCCCATCTGCATCCCACGGAATTCCATGAACCACCTCAACAATCTCAGCGACTCTAGCCGCTGGATCTGAATCTGAGAAAATTTGTCTACCCATACACACTCCACTAGCCCCTGCCGCCATTGCGGCTCTTACTGCTCTGACGACTGATTTGAAGTCATCTTGTTTAGAACCACCAGATACCAACACGGGAATTGGCACAGAAGATGTGACTTGTTGGAATGACTCAATTGAGCCGGTCCAAGGCACTTTTACGACATCACAGCCTAATTCCCAACCAATTCTTGCTGCGTGAGCAACAGCATTAGTCTCATCACCTTCCAAGACATTCAAGTTAGGACCTCGTGGGTAAATCATACCTAGAAGTGGTACACCCAAAAAGTGACATTCATCTGAAACTGATGCCAAAAACTCAAGCATTTCTGGTTCGTTTTCATTTCCAAGATTAACTTGAACACTCACACCAATCGCGCCTCTCTCAAGTGCAGAAACAACAACATTGCTCGGTTCACCTGCTAATACTTTGAAGTCTGATTTCCCTCCCCCATGTCGAGTAGATACTGATAGATGAAGTACCCATCCACCACGCCAATTTTCTCTAGTATCTGATTGATGATGTGAAAGAGGGCCGCGATGGGAAAGGATTGCATCTGGTCCTCGACTAGATGTAAGTTGACTAACCAACGAACCAACATCACTTAGGCCCGATACTGGCCAATCAGATGCTCCGTGGTCAATAGGTATCCATACCCCTCGCCCGGTTGGAAGTAGTTGCTTTAGGCGCTCGAGTTTCAATTCATCAACTGTGATTTCTGACACTACTTACACCTCTTCCGCCCCTACGGGGCGGCAACTATGCTAAAGTCTGTCCGACCGTTCAATTATCCAAAATTTTGTTGAAAACGAGTAATAGCACTACCTTCCGTTGACAATGTGAGAAAATATCACATCTCTAAATCAACGATTAGAGGGGCATGGTCAGAGACCACCAAACCACCATCACGCATAACTTCAGCTGATTTGAATAAGTCCTTTGCCGCTTGGTTTGCAAGAATGTAATCAATTCTCCATCCCCTATTCAATTCTCTTGCGCGCCCTCTGTTTGACCACCATGTGTACGGGCCTTTACGTAAACCTTCATGGATTCGTAAAAGGTCATACCATCCAGCATCAAGTAAGCGTGAGAACCACTGACGCTCATGCTCTAAAAATCCCGATGTCCGGCGGTTACCTGATGGATTCCAAATATCATCTTCAGTGTGTGCAATATTGAGGTCGCCGCACAGCAAAGTCGGCTCACTAGAATTGATAAATTGCTTAGACCAAACAAGCATATCCTCAACCCACTGGTCCTTGTACAATTGCCTTTCAATACTTGCCCCCCCATTTGGCAAATAGATATTGATGCAATGTAGTTCACCATGCTTAGTATGCAATACCCTACCTTCTGGGTCGCGTGTTTGGTCAACATCCGTATCAATCCCTCGACCTTTCTCCTCAAGTCCAACCCTAGAACAAGTCATTACACCGGAGTACCCCTTTTTTTGTGCAGGATGCCAAATCACATCGTGACCTTCTGGCGCTTGCCAATCATTTGGCATCTGTTCTGGTAATGCACGGGTTTCTTGGAAAAGCCAAATATCAGCATCAATACGCGATACAAAATCATCTAATCCTTTTCGATGCGCAGCGCGTATACCGTTGAGGTTCCAAGTTACAATCCTCATAACTAACCCTACGATATTCTGTTAATATGAAATAATAATTTGGAGTTTGACATCATTTCCCATCCATTTCCTCACCAAACAATGCCGGGTCTCCTTCAAGGAAATATTGTATAATTTTCCCCTCTGATTTAATCAGGTGTTCTGATACTGTACTTCGGCCCAAACCAATTTTGTTGGATAATTCTCCTAAACTAATGTCTCTTGGAGTGTTGTACCAACCTTCAGAGTATGCAATTCGGAGAACATTCATCTGCTTTTCAGATAGAATTTGGTTGCCTTTGAAATCAACCTGTGAAATCGTTGTTGCTGAAATCCTATCTGGTTTTAGCATCATTCTTGCAGCAGTAGTAACAACTTTGATTGACAATGGGCTACCTCTGATAATGTAGAATAATCCTTCATCATTTAGACAAGAACCCGGTTTAACTGTCAACTTACCAATTTTTGCCGAAAGAAGAGTCAGTGGATGTTTGATGTTGAGGACGAACATCCATGCTGGATCAATTTCAGATGGTTCAGATAAAATTTCTGTAACCTCATAATCATCGCTTTCATCCAAATCATAAGGAGTCATGCCTGGCTTGCAAATTCCTCGGACGAAAGCCAAAACAAGGGTTGAAGTCCTTTCAAGATAGCCCAGAAAAACAATTTTTTCAAAAATTTCTGTGGCAATATATACTCGATTGAGGGCTAATCTTTCACGCTTCCAAAAAATTGTAATCTCACGCAACTTTCTGACCCCGGTATTGCACCAAGTTAGCCACCACTATTCAAGAATCACCCCGGCTTGAAAATATTCTGAAATAGAATATTGAGAATATTAATTCAATAATCATTTCAGTTCAATAGCAACTTTCCACTCGGTATCTATCATAATACTGCGCAACTAATATAATGGCAACTAATCGCAAACAATGATACCAATGACACTAGTTGAAATTTCAGGAATGGAGAGGCATTATGTTATGGCCTCCGAGACCGTGAGGGCCCTTGATGGAATCGACCTCAGCATCAATAAAGGAGAGAGAATCATCTTACTTGGACCATCTGGTTCTGGCAAGACTACCCTACTAAATTGCGTCGCCGCGCTTGACAACCCTACCGCTGGAGACTATTCCTTTGATGGAGAAGAAGTTCCGCGCGGGCACGCGGAAAAAATGACTACTTTCCGCAGAGAAAATATTGGCTATGTGTTCCAATTCTTCAACCTCCTACAAGACCTTACAGTACTGGAAAATATCTTGTTAATTCAGGAATTATCAGGGCAGAGAGACAAGAAGCGGGCGATTGAACTTCTCACTTTGGTTGGTCTTGAAGGAGAAGTTAATCGGTTTCCTGCAGAAATCAGTGGCGGACAACAGCAAAGAGTGGCAATAGCCCGAAGTTTAGCCAAGAAGCCGAAGTTATTGCTCGGTGACGAACTGACTGGTAACCTAGACTCTGCGACCTCATCAATGGTGATGGAAGTCCTAGTAAAAGCATGCGAATCGGAAGATATCACAGTCATCATGGTAACTCACGATGAGTCACTAGCAAAATATGCAACAAGAGTAATTCGCCTAGATAGTGGGAGAATAATTTCAGATGAAAAGGTAAGCAATTGAGGTGAACAGATGTCGATGTTGTTAACAAAGCGATTGGCTAGAAGTCTGTGGCGTACTAAGTTGAGACTTTCAGCAGTAATTCTAATGGTTGCAGTAGGGGTTTTTGCTGGAATTACTTTCGGATCGTATGCTCATGCTGCGGCCAACCTCTACGAAGAAATTTATGATAGCGAAGATGGCGTAAATCTCCCAGATGTATGGGTTGAAAATCCTGTAGGGATTTGGAATGAAAGCACCTCAGATATTCTATGTCAATCAATTTCTGATGAATGGCCCGAAGCAGAATTATCGTTCCAAAATTGTGAACCCCGTCTAATTCTGAATGGATTAATGTACCATACTAACTCAGAGGGCGAGGAGGTACTTATCCCAGGTGTTTGGCACGGCATTGATGAAGGGGAAGTCGACAAAGTATGGATGCCTACTGAAAGCCATATGTCTTCAGGAAGTTTAGCCACAACAGAAACTGAAATTGTTCTTGACAGTCACACTGCATTAGGTATGGAAATCGATGTGGGCGACACAGTTGTTCTTGGAGCGGGGCATGGAAAAAAGCACTACACGGTCGTAGGAATTGGTTTTCACTCCCAACATCTCTTCTTTTCCCAAGAAGGTGTATTGTTGCCCGCTGAGGCTGGTACCTTTGCTACCGGATACATGACTGACACTGGACTTGAAAGGTTGGCTAATCTTGAGCCTGGTGATTCTAATCGCCTGTTGATTGACATAAATGGGACCCCACCCTATGATTTACAATCAACTGATGAAAATGAAGGGGAAGAATTGAATGCAATAATTGCCCACATTGAAACAATAGTAAATTCCCTTGATGATGCACCTTCATCAGCTCATGATAGATCTGGTGTGGAATCAGTAGAATTACTACGTGCAGACGCTGAGGGTGCAGTCAAAATGTTCCCATATGTTACTGGAATGCTCGCCATAGTTGCTGGCATCACCATCTTCCTAAGTCTGCAAAGATTAATCCAATCCCAAGCCAAAGAAATTGCTGTTCTTCGAACATTAGGAATACCAAAGAAATCCATCATGCCCGGTTATGTCCTTGCCCCAATTTTTATTGGATTTGTTGGATCCATTTTAGGCACCATCCTAGGAGTATATGTTGGGGCGCCTGCAATGCTCAATTTGTATGGAGAGATGATTGGTCTGCCAATTAGTATAGATGTTGATACTGGTTTAATCATTCAAAATGTTTCAATTGCATTGGTAATCGTAATGCTTTCTGGTTTGCGGCCAGCATGGCAGGCATCCCGTATGCAACCACTTGAAGTATTTCGTGGACATCATGAAGTCAAACTCTCATCCCGTGGATTACAGAAAATTACTGCAAGTTTACCGACTACTATCGGATTATCAATCAGGTCAAGTCTACGCAAACCAATGAGATTGGCCTTCACCTTTTTTGCTGTAGGCCTCTCAATGCTATTATTCGGTTCCATGTTTTTCATGATGGGTTCAATGGAAGACATGATGGTGGGTAGTATTGAAGAAAAACAAAACTGGGATGTGATGACATACGTGTATCCTGGAGGTGAAAATGCAGTGATAGATTGGGCTGAAAATAATAGCGTACAGTATGAACCAATGCTTACATTCCCAATTGGTCTTCAAAATGATACTCGCGAATTGATGGGTTACGGTCTAGAAAAAATATCTACAGTAGATAATGGTGAAACTATGATTGTCGTTGAATTAAAAGATGGCACACTGCCTCAAAATGGGGCTACACCACCTCAAATTCTTATTGATGAAGGCACTTCCAAATTTCTTGAATGGAATGTGGGAGAAAAGAGAACTGTGATGGTTGGAGCAGCACCAGTTGAAGTTGAAATCACCGGTGTAACCAAAGGAGATGTTACTAGGACAATATATTTCCATCGCTCCGATTTATCAGAGATCGTTGGAATTGAGGCTACAACGGTTCTTTTACAACTGCCAGAAGATGGCAATACTGAAGGGCTTGCTGAAGTTACGGTGGGGCTTGTAATCAAAAAAGATATGATTAAATCATTTGAAACATTATTAGAAAAGCAACAAAAAATGCTTGTTGCAATTGAAGCGCTTGGAATCGTTATTGCAATTGTAGTTTTATTCAACACCCTGCTCATGAATCTCTCTGAAAGAGATACTGAATTGGCAACACTAAGGGTACTTGGAGCTCCAATAGATAAATTGGGAATGATGATGTTTTGGGAACATTTAGCCATAGGCATTGTTGGTGGGATTCTAGGTGCAATCTTTGCATACTTCGGTACGGTTGCGATGATTAACTCCATGGTCCAGTGGGCCTTCTTCTTCACAGTAGAACCTCAAATTAGTTCTGTCTTACTATTAGTTGGAATCGTAACTGTAATCTCAATTGCACTTACACCTATTGGCATGTGGAGAATCAAGAAAATGGACCTAGTTGAGAAGGTCAAGGATCTATCTCAGTAACTCTCAAGATATTCCAGAATATCTTGTTGCTAGTTGAAGTCCGATATAGTATGCGATAATCGTTAATCCACAAGCAAGCCCCAGTGAAGGCCAGAACTCCATGCCTCGACCTAAGAAAACAGGAAGTGTCACGAATAATACTAGAGATGGGATGACTAGCCAAAGTATACCAGTGGTAAAATCAGCGACCTGTTCAGTGACACAAGCAAGGCACCAATCAACTCATTTCGCTTTCCTAACTCACTTGCACCAACTACCAAGCCCCCCGAAATCAACCATCTTGTTGCCAACTGCCACCATACCATGTGTGGCTGAGAGAGGGCCAAAGCCCATGAAATCCACCCCTAAAATAGTGGATTAATCCTAGATTTCGCCAGCAAAGAACCGCGCTGACTCTCTGAATAATTCTTCTTGTCTCCTCTTTTTGTTGGTGCGAATATGCATGACAGCAGCAATAAAAATCACTATGATTATTATTGGAATGAACAATTCTGCATTCAGTGCATGTAACACTTCAATTATACTTTCAGCAGTATACGCCCAAGTTATGGAAGCGGCGGCACCACCAATAAAACAAGCAGTTAGAACTCTGAGGAATGGCATCCTAGCAACAAGCCCCATCATTGCCCCAACAAGAACACCTGATGCCATGAATGGAATCCAAACAAAGACGATTAAGCCAAAGAAACCCCATCGGTCAATCTTCGCACGATTCTCCTTAGCCACATATTCTACAGATGATAGAATATCTCCCATAAACTGATTTTGCAAAAGCGTACCAGCTAACCCATCTTGACGTGCTACGTAAGCTTGACCCTGGTGCTCACCTGCCCCACTCTCTGTTCTTCCCGCGCCTGTGCGATCCGCAACAGTAGCCACCTCATTACGGCATGATATGATTATGTCTCTATCTCCTAAATGTTCATCTAGAGTTCTTATGAGATGCTCTTTCATATCATGTTCAATGTCAATGTATGTTTGACCAAACCTAAATGTTGCAAATCTCATCTTTGGTTTGTAAATTAGACGCACGAAAATTCGTTGCGTATCCACTCCAATACTTTCACCCACCTTTACAATTTTGTCATTCAATTTGAAAAAATCTTCAACGCAGCCGAGAACCCGATTCTCAAGGGCAGCAGTGTCGTGGATACCACTGAAAAAATCGGTGTAATCTTGAACCAAGGCTGGGCGTTCGGCATTCAACTCAGGGAGTTCAATATCTTGTAAATTGGAAGGTAGTCATTTCACCATAGATTTTGAAATCATCAAGCACCACTTTCACCATTTCAGAATTAACATTACCAAGCTCAATTACTGACGATTCAGTGGTACGGTATGGCACCAATACATCAACCGATAGAGAACCCGCTCGTACACCGAACCCATCCCAGTCTATTTCTAGGTGAAGTTGTTTTTCGCATCGCTTAAGAGCACCCTCAACAACTCTTTCAATCTCTTCCTCAGATAGAATATCGTCAATATCCTTGTGATAAAAACGATACATTAGTGGGTATTGTACACATAAGAAAAAGATACTCATTGAGAGGGAAATAAAAGCCATCCACCATGCTGGAACACCTGCAGAACCACCTGTCAGCATTGCTGTTTCACGACCACCTGCCCATTCAGCCCCCATCAGAGCCCAACTCCACCCTCCTAATTGACGGAAGGTGAGGCAAACTCGCTGGCCTTTCTCGGTCACTTTTGCCTCTTGTACCGTTTCCGAATCCCATGGTAAGAAAGTTGGCTCCTTCGTATGTATCTCAATTGGCAAAGTTGCTGGGCCATTTCCTTCAGTGTAAAGTGGTGCTGTTTTAATTATATCAGCGCGCTCTTCATCGTCAAGGTTGGACATATTAATTCCTGACATATTGTGGAAATAAACTTCCATAATATACTCATCATCATAGTAGGGTGAAAAATCAAAGTAGCCTTCAGAAGTATTTCCAAATATTTTTTCTCCAACAATTGTTCCATCGGTCTGAACGAATTGCATTCGTAATTGTTTAGCGTCATCCTCAAACGGTTGAGCATTGTTAACACGCATTCGTATTTTATTGGCGTCATTATCAATCCAGATATTAATCCAAACCACACCAGAACTGTCTAAGCACTCCTCTCCTGCAGGGTCAAGAAACGTGTTGGATATTTCCTGGTCAAGCCATACTGAATTGTTGACACTTGAAGATAAAAAGCCAGATGAAAGAGCAGACATGATACTGAAAAATACTACTCCATAAATTATGCCACCGAGAAAAGTGATGCTCTCAGGGCCACGAAAAAAACCTTTTTTCCCACTACGCCGAGCTTTGATGCGGTCAAGGTTCTTGTCGATTTTATCGTATTTTGAAACTTCGATGTAATCATCAACTGATACTGTGCCATCATGGTCAGAGTCAAAATGTGAGACTAATTCATCGGCAGTAATGATGCCATCATTATCCGCATCTAGGTCATCAGGTAGGGGATAGGCATCTTTTGAGGATGGCTCCCGCTCCGACATTATGTGATGACAATCAGCCAAAGGCAATGAGGCTTTTCCTTTATTCTCAGAAACGTGTTTCTTGGTTAACCAAAATAGAATGTTATTAAGAGTGGATAAAGGCAAATTTAATTGCCAATAATAAAGAATAAAAATGTTCCAATTATACTACTATTTCCCCTTACTTTGACACATCAAATAACAAGTACCCGAAAGGGCATCACTTAATCCATATCGCTCTCCTCCGGAGAGTGATACATATGAGCCGCAAGACCCTAGCCGCGCCAACCGCCATGTTATTGGTGCTAATTTTCACATCATTATCTCCCATGTTGATTGTGGAATTTTCGCCACAAGAAGTATCTGATTCATCGGCGGAAATTGACTTGCCAGCAGAATCTGAATTTTGGCCAGCAGGTGCGCGTTCTGGCGCTACTTCATGGCTCAAAGAAATCGCTGATTCTGATGGCGACACTGGCCAATGGACTTCCTCGGCAATTGCTGATGATGGAACCATTTGGGTTTCATTTTACTCAGCAGCAGGCCGTGACCTAAAAGTTGCAAAGTGGACCGGATGGTCCTGGGAAGTAAATGATGTCTACACCTTCGGTGATATCGGAAAATATTCTGAAATAGCAATCGATTCCAACGGTGACCCTAGAATTGCATCCTTTGATATCACCAATGGAGTTCTAAGAATTTCACGTTTTGAAGGGACGTATTGGAGCACCTATACAGTAGCACCAGGCGAGAACACTGGTGATGGCAATCCCTACTCCGGAGAAGGAAGGATTGGTTTCGCAATAGATGATAGTGATTCTGAATGGTTTTCATTCTATGTCGTTGACCAAAGCGTGGGTGAGTATATCTTATCATTCGCAAATTGGGATAGCAGTGATTCATCATGGGCTTACGGAGTTATTGACGATGGATTTGGCGAAGATAGTGCAAATTACGATGATTGGACCGATGCGGGTCAGTTTAGCAGCCTACAAATCGGCGCTAATGGCAGACCACGTGTGGCCTATACTTGTGCAATTGTCAACAGTATCAGTGATCCTATTACTGGAACTGTGATTAGCGCATGGTATGACAAATCTTTGAGATATGCTGTATTTGATGGGGCTGGTTGGAGTATTAATGACATTGATATTAATCAATCTGGTAGCAATTATTGGCCAGCATGGTGGTTACAATTAGAAATTGATGATAACGGAAATGAACACATTGCATACCAAAATTTGTCTGGCTGGGATAGTGTCCGCTTAGCAGTCAACACAGGTAGTGGATGGAGCCATTCCCTGATAGCCAATAGCAGCAATAATCTGGGCGAATACATTAGAGTTGAATCAGATGATACCGGTGACTTACACATCGTTTACCAAGATGTCACCAACGACGATCTCGTGCTAATGCGCGGCAGTGGAACCACGTGGGAAACTGTGAAAATTGACACTATTGGCTCAGTTGGAGCCTACGCTGATATCTCCTTAAATAGCAACGCTGAGGAAATATTCTCATACAATAATTTTGACAATTCTGACTTGATTATTGCCACACCGGCACCTGATGTTGATGGAGATGGATTAGCCGATGCACAAGACCGCTGCATGAACACGCCTCTAAACAAGGTGATTGACAATACGGGATGTCACTACGAGCAGCAGATTTTGACCTCTTCAGGCTCCGACTCGCAGTATGTGGATGTAGTCAAAGGAGCCGATGGACTTCTGCGTCTTGCACACTACAGAGGGATGTCTGATGATTCCGGTTTCTCTTGTGACAGAGATGTGGCTAACAACACAGATGATTGTAACCTAGCTTACCGCAAACAAAACTCAGACGGTACTTGGGGCAATGAAGAGTGGGTCGACCAAGGTGGCGAAACTGGGCGCTACGCTAGCATAGAAATCGCACCCGACGGAACAGAAAGTATTGCTTACCACGCTAAAACAGAAACAAACAGTTTTGGTGTTGTGACAAAAACCGCCGCGAAAATCGCCACAAAATCAGGTACAAGTTGGTCAGTCAGCATCATTTCCGAAGACAATTCAACCGGTTGGTACACTGACTTAGCAATTGATTCACAAGGAAATAGAGTAGTGACTTATACTGACAATACTGGTTCATACTCAGCCCTAAAATTAGCAAGAGAGACCTCACCAGGAGTTTGGAGTGAGGAGGTTGTGCAAGTAAACGGAACGTTTGCTCAAGTCAATTTCCTAAACGATGTTGCTCATGTGAGTTATTATTCTTCAAATCCACAAATGATACGCTTAGCAATTGAAAATGGAAGCGGTGGATGGGATATTCATAATGTAACTACCAGTGGAATGGTGAATTCATACCGCCTTGACACAACTGTATCTGATGATGGAAGACTTCTAATCAACTTTTTCCGCGGCCACGATACTTCATCTGACACCACTTGTGACGCACCTCAAGAGTGTACAGTACAAGTTGCTGAATGGAATGGCACAGCCTTTACGTACAATATTTTACACCAAAATACTGACGACGGAATTTCATACCTTTCAGTAGATATTGACTCAGCGGGATTAATTCACTCAGCATGGTACAATAGCGGATATGGCTCACTCCAAATTGCATCACCTACGCCCACTGGTTGGGAGACTCTTACCTTATTTGATAGTGAAAATGGAGGTACATATCCAAAGATACTAGCCGATGAAAATGGTTGGGAAAATGTATGGTACCACAGTAATGGTGACCCTGAACAATTACGCGAGGTCAAGAGGTTTGCGTGGGAGGCTGACCACGACTTTGTTGACAATGATGATGACCAATGTGCAAACACACCTTACGGGGCTGAAGAAGTTGATATGTGGGGCTGTTCTGAGGAACAACGAGATGATGATTTTGATGGCGCCTCAAATGCTGTTGACTTATGCCCTAACACACCGGGTCATGAAAGGCACCTAGCAGATTCTGACGGTTGCTCCCCGAGCCAAAAAGACTCTGATGAGGATGGGACAAATGATGCTCAAGACTTGTGCCCGAACACCATTGACCTAGAAACAGTGGACAATACTGGATGCTCGGATGCACAACGTGATTCCGATGGGGATGGAGTGTATGATAATACAGACCAGTGTGCTGATACTCCACCAGGAGAATCTGTGGATTTAAATGGCTGTAGCGCTGGTCAGCGTGACAACGATGAGGATGGCGTCAATGACAAAGCCGACTTCATGCCTAATGATCCTAGCCAACATACTGATTCTGATGGTGATGGATACGGAGACAACCCTGACGGAACTAATGGAGATGACTGCCCGAATGAATCAGGAACTTCAACAGGGGAACTAGTTGGCTGTCCTGATTTAGATGAAGATGGAATCGCCAACGATATTGATGACGATGATGATGGTGACGGGTATTCAGATGCTGATGAAATCGCGAACGGAACCGACCCATTGTATGCACTTGACTTCCCTGGATTAGGAGAGGATACTACTGATGGAAATGATGGTACTGGAGACGACACCGGTGACGGAACAGGCAACACGGATGATACTTCTGAACCAGCAAGTGAAGGTCTTAGCACTGCTGTAATCGGTGCGATTGCTGCAGTCATCGTTCTGCTGTTAATTGGAATTGCTGTATTAGCCTTAACTGGAGGCAAGAAAGATGGTTCCCAAATGCCAGCAATTCCTTCTCTATCTCAAGCTCAAGCAGAACTATCGGCACCTGCCCCAGCACCTGCTGCTAGCCCTGAGAGTGACGCCCAAACGGGAGAAATGGTCTCAACCGGAAACGCCTGCAAGCATTGTGGGGCAATGGAAGTCTACCATATCCCGTCATACGGTGCAGACTACTGCAAGGCCTGCTCCCAATACAACTGATATGTCAAAGGCCGAACAGAAATCAAAGCGGAAGTGTGGCAAAATGCGAATCCCAAAAGCGATTCTATCCGCTTTACTCCTCTTACTAGTCCCACTATCTGGATGCATCGGTGGGTCCGCAGTTGAAGAATCAACATTTCATGGAACTAAGTGGTTAGGTACTGAATATGCTCCACTTTTCACTCTTGAATCAATGGACGAAAACCTGTGGTCTTTGGAAGAACAGCGTGGCAAAACAGTAATTTTGGCTTTCACCTACACACGTTGTTACAATACCTGCCCAGTAATATCTGCCTCACTAGACATGGTTCATGAATCTCTCAATGCCTCAGAGAGAGAGAATGTTTCCCTAGTTTCCGTTACCATTGACCCTTGGCACGACTCACCTTCACACTTGAGAAATTGGACCACTGACAGAGGATACGACTGGCCCCACCTGACCGGTCACCCAGATGCTGTTCTTCCTGTGCTTGAAACCTATGGAGTTGGACCAATTAACTTTGATGATGATTCTGAAGAGGGCTATGGATTCAGCCATACTCAACCAACTTACATCATTGATTCAGAAGGGCGCCCAAGAGTTGTCTGGTCTGATGCTGAAATCCCTGTGGATTTGTTCTTGCAAGATTTGCGCATTGTCATAAATCTGTCATAAATCTGTCATAAATTGAAGAGAAATTATGACTTAAAACGCATATTTTGATAAATGTTAAGCACCTGCAACCAACATCAGCAACTTGCTGGCGATGTGAAATCAATGAAAAATATGAACAAATCTACAATTATTGCCATACTAGGACTTCTCCTCTTAGTCGGCTCAAGTATTACTCAAGTGAGTGCAAGACCAACTGGAATTAGCAATGTACAATTTGGCTGTACCTGCCACTCAAGCAGCGCTACAGAAGGAGTAGTAGTCACCCTTGATGGTGTGCCAGATAACTACCTCTCTGGAGAGAGTTTTACCTTCACGATAACCATTACAGGCGGACCATCGCAAGGAGCTGAGAATTATGGGGGATTCAACTTAGTTGCGAGCGCAGGAACGCTATCACCTTTCGATAATACCTCACAACTCATGGATGGGGAAATGACTCACACAGAATTTGGCAATGACCAACGCACTTGGCAAGTCAATTGGACAGCGCCCGAAGATAATACTGCAGATATCACTTTCACCGCGCATGGAAATGCAGTAAATGGTGATGGTTCAGCAAGTTCAGATGACCAGTGGAACAAGGTTGTGGTGACCCTTGCTGGTGCCGCCCCACCAGCAGCAGATTCCGACCCTAACGATGATCAAACTCCTGGATTTACGCTGATGGCAACAAGAAGAATGAATGAAATCCCTGCTAACTAGGAGGGTTTGTTCATTACATCACTTTCTGGCGCTTCAGCAAAGATATTCGCCGGCACTGCAATCTTGATTTGGGTCACTGGCCCAAGAATTTCCCACTGCCGCTCCTGCCAAGCAATATATTCAGCATAAGTCTTCATCTTCAAAATCGGATTATTTTCCCGATTCCAACCCAAATTCCGCATTACAGTCCCCGGTGGGTCATGACCAGATTGGACCATCACCTCATCATCAAACCGATTCAACACTGATAGTGCCTCAAAGTGGATTTTCGGCCTACCACTAGGTAGGTCATCTCTGCCAACTCCACCTTCCCCGTTAAACAGAAAATCACCCGTCAAGATGTGCCCGGGTATCTCAATAATCATTGAATCATTTGTGTGGCCTGGTGAAAAGTGAAACTTGAGCGGTGTTTTCCCCAACATTAACACATCATCCTCGTCAACAAATTTGCTAATCCCCAACGAAACTGTATCTTTCCACATCACATATTCACAACCGGTCTTCTCTCTGAGGTCAAAACAAGCTGTGACATGGTCTGCATGGGTATGAGTTGCAATAGCGTGCTGAAGTGTTGCACCACGTGCTTGAATAACCGATAAATCGTACTCATGACGCCCAAATACCGAATCAATCAGGATTGCTTGCTTGGATTCTTCATCAATGAGTAAGTAGGTTTTTGCCCAAGAATCGCCGTGTAGCATCTCTAATTTCAACAGATGTCACCTCATATTGAATCCATGATTCTGTCACCAGCATCTCCGAGGCCAGGGACAATGTAGCCATTTTCGTCCAGTTTTTCATCAATTGCTGCCATCCAGATTTTCACATCAGGGTGCGCGGCTCGGAAGGCCGCAATCCCTTCAGGGGCAGCGATTAGCCCCAAAAAGCGAAGGTCAGTAATTCCGGTCTCTTTCAACCGGCTTACAGCCGCAATCGCCGAGCCGCCTGTGGCCAACATTGGGTCAACAACAAGCGCCAAATCGATGTTTGGTGGAGTAGGTAATTTGTCGTAGTAATATACCGGTTCAAGAGTCTCTTCATCGCGGTACAAACCAACGTGGAGAACCCGTGCCATGGGTAACATTTTGTGGGCTGCATCACTCATCCCTAGGCCAGCCCGGAGGATTGGAACTATGCCGATTCTATGTGCCAAACTTTGCCCTGAAAAACTCTCCAAAGGAGTGTTGCGCACATCCTCCACAGTCAGCAAATCACGAGTCGCTTCGGCCACCAAAACTTGGGTTATCTCACTTGCCAAGTTGCGGAAAAGCATCGATGAACTGTTTACGTCGCGTAGGCGCGTCAACTTGTGTGATATCAGCGCATGCTCTGGAACTACTACCATTGGATCAGAGTCATTTGCCATTTTTTCACCTCAAGTTTTTTTTTCATAATTGAACGCGTCAGGTAGCAGTTCTGCAAGTTGCCACACTTTGCCAACTTCACCTTCTGGTGTAGCACCTATCACTTCGATATCTCGACAGTGGTCCCACAAAAGTTGCCTACAAGCCCCACACGGCCCAAGGGCTGGACCACTATCCTCAGCAAAGGCTGGTCGACCTCCTGAATCATGTTGAATGCCAACTATTGCTATACGGGTAAATTCCCTCTCACCCTCTGAGAGCGCTTTGGTTAATGCTACCCGTTCGGCACAAATTGTCAAGCCATACGAGTCTGATTCCACATTACAACCTGTGAACACCTCACCTTGTGTGGTTTCAAGAGCCGCACCTACATGGAAATTGGAGTGCTGTGCAACCGCGTTTTCGCTAACCTTTAGGGCAAATGCAACCAATTCTTCACGGCTAATTTTGGTTGTTGAATCCATGCTCTGTCTCGCCCCTTGCATGAAGCGTGTAGTAACCTCAGACTTGAACTCAACGGATGAGTCACAGCGTATGTTATTCATGGCTTGACCGTTTAATTGAAGTCGGATAGGTGGTCGCCAAATCACCAAGCAGGGGTACCCGAGTGGTCAAAGGGGCTGGGTTTAGGTCCCAGTGCGTAGTGCTTCGCAGGTTCAAATCCTGTTCCCTGCACCAAATTATTTGACTAAAACAAAGGGAACTGTTCCCTTCACAAAAATCAATGATTAATCACTTTTAGGCAACGCTGCTGAGGGTTTCTTTCTTAACCCACGCATCGGGTCAAACGGATTAGAGGAGTTCAGGTGACCAAGATAGGAATACTCGGACTTGGTAATTGGGGAACTGCGTTAGCCAACATTTGGGCTAAGGATGGACACTCCGTTATCGGTTGGACGGTGGAAACCGAGGTTTACGAGTCAATGGTCCTAAACAATGTCAATGAAAAGTATCTACCTGATGTGAAACTTCCTGGAGTTGATGCAACTCTTGATATCGGCGAGGTATGTGACGTTTCTGAACTTCTAATTTTGGCTATCCCATCTGGTGTAATCCTCTCGGTGGTTGACCAACTTCTGCCTCACCTCAGACCTTCACATGTCCTAGTTGACTTGGCTAAGGGTATTGCGCCTGAAGAAGAAGGAGATAGTGGCCTAATTTCGGCAGCAATTGAGAAGCGACTGAATGGTGCTGGCCTTACTAACCCAGTTGTTGTGTTAACTGGTCCAACTATTGCCCCGGAAGTTGCTCGTGGAGTCTTGACAAACGCTTTGGTTGCAGCCCACGACCGCTCGGTCGCTGAAAGAGTGGCAAGTCGGTTGTCAACGGATACCCTCATCCTCAAGGCTGCGGATGACCCAGTCGGGGCAGAATTGTGGGGCGCTTTCAAAAATACAGTTGCACTTGCTTGCGGAATCGTTGATGGATTACGCGATGGTATTGGCGGTGACAATCTGAAAGCTGCTTTAGTGCCGATTGGATTTGCTGAAGGCAGAAAATTGTTGATTTTACTCGGCGCCGAGGAAGAAACTTCACTTGGCCCAGCCGGTTTAGGTGACTTGTATGTCACAAGCACCTCTCCGCGCAGTCGAAATAGGACACTTGGCCAAAAATTGGGCGAAGGAAAATCCTTGAAAGAGGGTTTAGCAGAAATGCACATGGTGGCTGAAGGGGTTCGCGCCGCACGGATGTTCCGCAAGCGAGCAAGTCAAGTTGGTTGCCCTGCCCCATTCATTGAATCCCTCAACATTCTTTTGGACGGTGATATTACTGCAGAAGAGTGTGTTAGGCGTATGGTTGAGCAAAGTCTCTGAGTTCCTTTTCCGCACCTTTTCACAACATCTCACTCAATCAAATATACCAAAGAGGAGAGCCCTCTCCCAGAAGCATGGCGATGGAGGATTTGTCTCAGTTGGAGCGACGGCTGTTTGAGTGGATCAAGAAATCCGACTTTGAGTCCGTTCCTTGGTCTAGCCAACGCGCAGCAGAAGCTTTTGATGTGACTGAAGATGAAATTCGCGAGGCTCTTGCTGCTCTAACCTCAAAGATTCCCCACAATATTTACGTGCACTATAATGATGGTGCAATCCGTGTTTCTGCAGAATAATTCGGGTTATTCTGAAGTGTGAGTTGCTCCACCCAACTTTTTTGAAAAGTATACCATTCCACCAACATAAGCACTCCAAAGTACCACTTCAAGAAGTGCTGGATTTCCATTCCAACCGAAAAGTGCCATGAAAATACCACCAATTACACCTTTTTCATGCAATGCTGGATAATTACCATCTGCAACATCAGCATCGCTAACATCAGGATTTACATCCCAGATGTGTTCAACCACAATGGGAGCTACCCCTGCTTGCTGCAACTCATGGAATCCATGGGCAACCAAGCCTGCTGCGAACAGAATTAACAAGACATTTGTTACTTTGAATAATTTGGTGATGTCAACTTCCATGCCTCTTTTGAAAAATGCGTAAGCGAGTAAAGTGGCCGAAACAATACCAATTCCAACCCCTACAACCGCGCCAAATCCATCGGTTCCTGCACCGATGAAAATGACTGTTTCACTGCCCTCACGCCAGACTGAGAGGAATGAAATCATGAACAGGCCTGCGCCTTGTTTCGTTCGGTACGCTTCGTCCGCCCACTCCTCAAGTTCTACCGCCGAGGGATGGCGAATGAAGTGAATAATCACCGCTGTCAACAGAACTGCCGCAGCAATTTCCAAAATCCCCTCAAACATTGCTGCATGCTCTTTGAATGATTCAACTCCACCCCAAACCCAAGCGAAAAGTGCTGCTACAACAATACTAGCTAGAACCCCAGCACCGACCCCTTTCCAAATCCAATTTGCTAGGTCCCCACGCTCGCTACGGGCTAACCAAGTGAGTAAAACCCCGATAATAAGAGCCGCTTCAACTGCTTCTCGGAATCCGATTAATCCGCCAGCCCAAATGTCGGACCACAAGAAGGCAGATGCCATGTGGTTGTGCGGTTTAGGTTGCCCTAATAAAGATTAGGTTGCCCTAAACTTTCAAAATTATTTGATGGAAAATATGATAAAATCGGAAACCTTTTTTTTATACGGATAGCCAATCATCAACATAAGATTGGGCCCCTGGGTTTCCTAGAAATGGGTCAGGTCCCATTTTAATTACAGTGAGAAGATACATCTCGCCACCCCAAGTTGGTATCCAAACTGTGATCATCTCTCCAGATGGGTGCATACCAAACAAATCAAGCATGATGTCATCATGAGTATACAGAAGATTAACCCCGTCATAATCATGAACCACTCCATCATGAATTGGTGAGAGAGAAAATGCATTTGGACCGGTCCAATCGTCCATCAGCGATACCGCTTCCTGAAACCTCGCCTCCTTCGCGCCAGTAACCTGTGAAACCATTTTCACGCCTTGTGGCGCAAGCACTGGATTCAAAACTCCGGGGACTTGCAAATGTGTTTCAACCACAATCGCCCCATCAACTAATACCCAAATGTACTGTTCAGATGCTGGCCAAGGTGGCGCATTCTCTTGCCCTTCACTTAGTGGAAGACCCCATACTTCCTCACCAATCGGCGTACTTGGAGGAACGAAGCCTGCTAACAAGTGAATTATCAGTACAAAAACTATGGCAAGAACCCTTGCGTTACTACGTTGTTGCCACTCACGGCGTTGTTGTTCGCTTCTGACGGCTAAAATTGCTGAGATGACTGAACCGCCAACTAACACCATCCAAATTCCAAGAGGAATAAACCATAGTAACAACAGGCTAAGGAGGAACCCAGCAATGTAAGGATCTGCCCGCAACCAATCGCTGAAAAGAACTTCAGGATGTTTCTCTTGCCATTGGCTCCACTGCCACACTAAAATGAGAACCATTGGCGCCAGCCAAGTGAGTAGTGAAAACAGCATAGTCATCGCCTTCAAGCCGATGTAAGAGGCGGATGGCATAAACCCCTTCTCAAGCATTGTACCGAGGCGGCACTTTTGAGAACATGAGCCATCATTCAGATTTATGAGCGGAGGTGAGCCTGTGCTACAACTCTCAGAAGTCACTTTTCGTTATCGTGTACCAAACTGGCCCAAGCCGTGGAAGAAAAGACTAGGGGCGGGCATTCACAAGGTCAACTTAGAAGTCCATTCTGGCTCTATTTTGGGACTTATTGGGCCAAACGGCGCTGGAAAAACCACACTTTTACACACAATTGCTGGCCTTCACAGACATGATACAGGGGATATTCGTCTTGTAGGTCAAGACAGAGAAATGTTAGGTTGGGCTAACGCTCAGCGACACATCGGTCTAATGCCTGAGAGAGTCAATTGGTCTGGCACTAGTACACCACGAGAAGCACTCCAACGGATTGTAACTATGCGAGGTGAGAAACAAACACCCGAGGAACTGCTGGAATTAGTTGGCATGCGTAGTCGAATGGACACGCCCTTGGACAATATGAGCCAAGGAATGCGGCAACGACTTTCACTTGCCTGTGCTCTACTCGGCTCACCTGATATTTTGCTATTGGATGAACCTATGAACGGACTTGATCCAGTTGCGCAGGCAGCTTTCCGTCGACTTCTGCGCAATCTTGCTGATAGTGGTGTAGCCATTATTGTCAGCAGTCACAACCTGCAAGAAATGGAATTATTTGTAGACTCATTAGCGATTCTACACCGCGGCCAAATGGTTGCTTACGGCTCTTTGAATGAAGTGGAAAAGGCACTTGGATGCTCACCTTCACTACTAGTCGCAGGGAATGGATGGTGCCCTCCATCCGCAGGATCATTTGGCACAGGAGTAACAATGGAAATGATTGAACCATGGCATGGAGAAGAGTGGCGCTTTACATTACATAGAAATCATGGCTGGAGCGGAGACGAAAAACACGATGTTCTCCAAGCAATTGAAGGGGCTGGCGGCAGAATTAGTCTGCTTCAAACGGTGCTTCCTAGACTTGAAGATTTATTGTCAGCCGCCACGGGTGAATCAGCAGATGAAATTGGCTTTGAAATCGCTAGCGATTCAATGATTCCAGTTCGCACTTGGGAGGTTGGAGAAGATGAATAGATTGGACCGAGAAAAACGAGTACTCAGTCTCTCTTGGTTCGAGGCGCGCCAGCACTTCCGAAGCCCGCGAATGCTGGCCTTAGTCGCCTTACTCGCTCTATTCATTGGGGGAGGAAGTTGGGGATTATCAGATACTAACTCAACGGTAACTGCACAGTTGCAATTGGACACACCTTACGAAATCCTATTTTTAGTCAGTCTATTTGTCCTCTTTTCATCAACTCTTGGTGTAGTTTTACTTGGTTTTGATGGTATCAGCCGTAAGCGCCTAACAGGTGAATTAGCAATTGAACTATCTCAACCAATTGACCGCACTGACTTGGCGCGTTCTCAACTACAAGGATTATGGTTTGCAGTATTCATCCCAACTGCATTAGCATGTATAATTGGTGTAGTATTAATCAATGCCCAAATGGATGCATGGCCGACTATTAGTGAATTTATTTACTTCATGATTCCAACTGCATTAGTGATTTATTGGTATGCTTGCATCCAACTACTCGCATCCAGCATCGCTAAGGATTTGGGCTCGTCTGTTACTCTTGGTGTGGGAGTATGGATGTTATTCACCCTTATCTGGCTACTAGTGACAGCCGTAATTGCTTCACTTATGGGGGTTGACGTAACCAACCTAGAGTCAATTGAATACAACCGATTTAGTGAAATTGTTGACTTATTTTCACCTAACGGGGTCTACCAACTTCTACTAGAGGACAAACTCACTGGTAAAGACAGCCCAACAATGGATACTGCCTACATTTGGACCGCTGCAGCATTATGGTCAATTATACCTAGCACCTTATTTTTTGCCAGATTCAAACGACTGAAGCCGTGACTGAGGGCTTTCAGTGTATCTGCGTCTCATTTTATTGAGAATAATCATGTATTTCTCAGAAATAATTAATGAAAACATCGAAATAGAACTATATTTGATGATTTGTGGTTGGGAATCAGTGCGGTGTAATCTTTGACACTAAGTGTCAACAGGGAAAACCCTCTTTCACTAAGCGCGTTCTCGCCGAAGTAATGGCGACTAGCAACGAGAGGTTTTGCTTAGCATTTTTATTGATGGCACTGATGGTTTTTTCAGCCCTACCAGGATTTATGCAACCAAATGAACCAACAGAAGAGATTGAGGAAATTGAGACCATAGACTCTACCAGTGGCAGACAACCAACGGCAGATTGTGAAGGAATATCGTTTGAAGATATGTTCTACTACAATTATGCTGAATTCACCGTCCAAATTAACGATGACTGGGATGGTGGATATGTACGAGCAAAGGCAATGGTTAATGGCAGTGACACTACAACTCTAAGAAATGACCTTGATGGACTGTTTGAAGGCTTAGCGGGTGGTGCAAACGGTTGGCTTTCCACAGACGAAAAAGATGGCGTAGAAGCTGTCGGTAAAGACTGCGTCGCCCAAACTTACACTCGAATTGGATTTAGAGGCGGCCCTTCACACCGAGGCGGACCAGGTGTCAACTGGAACAACGCCACTTGGATTAAAGAAGGCATGACTTTGGAAGAGACAAATCTAATTCCAGAAGGGCACCCTGAAAGGCGTAGTTGTAAGGACCAATTCGGAGGACCGTCTGGTAGTCCTACTTGTGAAGAAATTCCTAATGGACCAGCTAATCCAGGACAATGTGGACCACATAGTTGTGATACAGTAATTTACCTCAATGCTTCCGTCTCATTTAGCCAAATAATTGATCCATCAGATTTCACCCTCGCTATGGTTGGAAGAAACCTAACAAATGCACAATTTGAGTATATTTTCCCTAATCAAGTAAGCCCACTCAGGATTACAGATACTTACGAAAATCAAGATTGTAATGAGACATACTACGAAGATGATGAAGAAGATGACGACTTCGGGGTTACCTACACGACACGTGAAGAGTGCCAATCCTACACTAACTTCGGAGACCTTGACTATTCCTTGACCGCACTAACTGATGGGACAAGTTTCTCACGCCGCTTCACTTACGATGGGGCTGATTGGCCTGCGTCGCGTGGATATTTCATCGATTTCACTACATCCCCTCCAGACGTAGACAATCCTCCCGAATGGAAGAATGATGCACCTAGTGAGGGTGAATTGTTGCCTGTAGCAGCAGTAGGTGAGAGCGAATATGTAGTTGACTTGGCGGACATCAACGCTTGGTACAATGATGATTTAGGAGCAGGTATGCTCAATGTTGATTGTACTGGTGCCGCAGGATGGAGTCTTGTTGAAGCAGAGGCAAATCACTGGATGGTTACTTCGCCATCAGATGGTGCTACAACAACAATCAATTGCGAAGCGATTGATAGTAGTGGGCAATCAAGCGGAGCTAGAACATTCTCAATCGCACCGATCTTTTCAGTATCTGTTGCGTCTGCACAATCTCTAGATGACCTAACTTTCACTATGACTCCCACCTCAGAAGCACCTGACAGCATGTCAGTAAGTGTTACCTTGATGCAGAACAATGTTGAAGTTTCAAACAGTATGTCATTAGACACTGCTGCTGCTGATATCGTTCTCAGTTTGTCCACTTTAATTCCAGGAAATGTAAATGCGAAAATTAGTGCGAGTGGAATAGGAATGGCGCCATTTGAGTATAACTATGACCTTGGTCTGGCAAAACTGAGTCTAGCACCCAGTGTACAAATCACAGGTGGAGAATGGGTAAGTTCAAACTACATTTTACGAGGTCAATTCTTTGACCCTGATGGCGAAGCAGTTAGTTTTACCTTGAAACTAGATGGTGTGCAAGCCGGTCAAGTAAGTGTTGCTGGAAACCAATGGGTAACAGACGAAATACCATTTGATCTGCTAATTGAAGGAGTGCACAATGTAACCATTGAAGCATGTGATAATTCAGGTGTTTGCGTCAGTGTTTCCGAAGATGTGGATAACACTTTCTTGTTCCAAGTAATCGATGATATTGATGATGGTGGAACCAATAAACCCGCAGTGGAGGAATCTGGCCTACCAGCTGCTAGCATCGGCTTGACGATGATGGCGCTACTTGGTGCTGGAATTGCTGTAAGGCGCCGGTTGAGTTGAGCAATTGTCCTCAAATTTCATCACTGAGGATTTTGATGCTACACAATGGCAGAACATTGAGCACTACACCAGCGTCCTGTTGAATAGGGAGTTGAACTGCTCTGGATGCCTTGAGAGTCTTATCAAAGACTGTTCAACGCTCGCTGAGCATATCTCAGAGGCAGGCACCCTGCTCAGCATCGCAATGACTTGCGACACCGAAGATCCCGGCAAGCGGCAAGCCTATCTGGATTTCATCGAGAATGTCCAACCAAAGTTGTCCGAGTTCGCAGACGCCTTCAACCGGAGACTGGCAGGACATCCCGCAGTCGACGAGCTACCCTCCCGTTATGACCTGATGATCAAGTGCATGCGCACCGATATTGATATCTTCAGGGAGGAGAACATCCCACTACAGATAGAGGAGGCGAAGCTTGAGACCGAGCATAGTACCATCACGGGGGCGATGATGGTCGAATACGACGGAGAGGAAAAAACCCTTCCACAGATGGCGGTTTACTTTGAGAACACCGACCGAAGTATCCGCGAATCAGCATGGCGTGGGGTCGTCTCTAGGATGCAGCAAGATACAGAGAGACTTTCAGAGATTTACGATGAACTGATTCAAATCCGCCATCTTATTGCCACCAATGCCGGATTCGATGACTACCGTTCCTACATCTTCCAAGCCAAGCATCGGTACGATTACTCTCTCGATGACTGTCTTCAATTCCACGACTCGATCGAGAGCGTGTGCGTGCCTCTGATGCACCAAATCCACGAGGAGAGGCGGGATGCCCTGGGCGTTGATACCCTGCGTCCATGGGATGTCAGCGAGAAATCAGGTGGAGGAGTAGATATCCACGGAAGGCCACCTCTGCAACCTTTCGATACCGTTGATGAACTTGTCTCAGGTTGTTCAAACGTCTTCCACAACATGTCGCCCGAGATTGGAGGGATGTTCGATATGCTGAGAGATAGGAACTCGCTGGACCTCGAGAGCAGGAAGGGGAAGGCTCCAGGAGGCTATCAGGCGAATCTTGAGAAGACCAGAATCCCGTTCATCTTCATGAACGCAGCAGGAACACAAGGAAACCTGACTACGATGATACACGAGGCGGGGCACGCTTTCCACTCCTGTTACAGCTCAGAATTGGACCTCATCGATGAGCGTAACCCGCCACTGGAGTTCGCTGAGGTCGCATCCATGTCGATGGAGTTGATGAGCCATCCCGAGTGGGGCGAGTTCTACGACGAGGAAGATGCTCGAAGGGCTAAAGCAGACCATCTGGAGGGGATTGTCTGCTTCATGCCGTGGATGGCTACTATCGACGCCTTCCAGCATTGGGTCTACGCGAACCCGAAGCACACCCGTGAAGAAAGGGCGGAGTACTGGCTAGGGCTGAGGAGGAGGTTCGGCCCGAGGACCGACTGGAGTGGCTTTGAGGAACTGAAAGAAACCTCCTGGCAGAGCCAGTTACATCTGTTCCAAGTTCCATTCTACTACGTCGAATACGGAATAGCACAACTCGGGGCACTGCAACTGTGGCAATACCATAGGAAGGATGCGGCGGATGCGCTCTCGCGCTATGCACAGGCGATGAGTCTAGGGAACACCAAGCCACTGCCCGAGTTATTCGGAGCAGCCGGTCTGAACCTCGGTTTCGGCGAGGAACATGTAGGCTCCCTAATCGGTGAATTGAACGAGGCTCTGGGAGAGATTCAAGCCTGAATCAGCATTATATCCCCTCAGAATCTACAAATTAGAATCAAATTATCCCTTTGAACCCACTCAAAGGAGATATACGAGTATTGTGATTTAATGCCAAGACTCAAAACAGGTGGGCCACCGGCCCGAACTATGGAGTTCTCTGGTAAGTTTGACTGCGAGAGCCATGAAGGAGGTCTTCTGGTTTCTTTTGTTGGCAAAGCACCTCACCTAGGAAGTGCACTTGAAACCACTGAAGGAACCTATCTTGGCAGAGTAGATTCTGTTATCGGCAGAGTAGATGCTGCCTTAGTCCATGTCATGCCTATGGCGAATGGACTTGATGTAGGTTCAATTGGAAGTGCAACAATCACCATTCAACAACGCCAACAGCGGGAAGAAACTCGCAGGGATAATCGCCAAGGTGGTTGGCAAGGTAACAACGACCGGGGTAATCGCGGGGGCAGAGACAACCGGGGTGGAAACCGTGGCAATCAAAACCAAGGCGGAAACGATTGGGAATGCCCCGAATGCCATAACAATAACTTCGCATGGCGAGATACTTGCAATCGATGCCCAACAAAAAGACCTGCAAATGCAGGCCATGGTGGGAATCGAGGTGGTAACCGAGGGGGCTCTAAAGGAGGATACCAAGGGAATCGCGATGGGAATCGTGGTGGCGACCGTGGAGGTAGCCGTGGTGGATATCAAGGAAATCGTGGTGGCGACCGTGGAGGTAGCCGTGGTGGATATCAAGGAAACCGAGGTGGCGACCGTAGTGGTAGCCGTGGTGGATATCAAGGAAATCGTGGTGGCGACCGTAGTGGTAGCCGTGGTGGATATCAAGGAAATCGAGGTGGCGACCGAGGAGGTAATCGTGGCGGTGACCGTGGTGGTAGCCGTGGTGGATATCAAGGAAACCGAGGAGGAAATCAAGGTGGCGACCGAGGAGGTAATCGTGGCGGTGACCGTGGTGGATACCAAGGAAACCGAGGAGCAGACCGTGGAGGAAATCGTGGTGGTGACCGAGGAGGTAACCGAGGTGGAAATCAAGGTGGCGACCGAGGAGGAAATCGTGGCGGTGACCGTGGTGGATACCAAGGAAACCGAGGAGCAGACCGTGGAGGAAATCGTGGTGGTGACCGAGGTGGAAATCGAGGAGCAGACCGTGGAGGAAATCGTGGTGGTGACCGAGGAGGAAATCGTGGTGGTGACCGAGGAGGTAACCGAGGTGGAGCCTCAAAACCCCGCCATTGGGGTGACCGTGGCAAAGGCCGTGATGGGAATAGTGGACCACAGCGTGGTGGCCATCGCTCAAAGACTAATCCAAATAATCCGTTCAAGAACCGAGATAACTAATCACACTGTGCGCCCACATTCGGTGCAATACAACTCATTTTTGCGCTCATCTCTTTCCATTTTGGATGAATGACATTCTGGACAGGGAGGTAATCCTGTTCTGCGGATTAAACGCCTAAATATCCGCCTTTTAGGTAGCCGTGGCCACCCTTTTTTCGGCATCTTGACTTTTGGAATCGTTTCACCCAAGCACCGACATGGAGTCATCCTTCATCAAGAATTCCAATAAGTGAGTGGGTACAGGTGTCCTGTCTTGAGGTAAAAGAAAGAAATTGTCGAGCCGGTGGGATTGAGAACCCATGCCCTCTCGGAGAGGCCATGGCAGTTGATGTTGAGGATTTGTGGTTACAAGCCTTAGACGCTCAAGATGAGGATGATAGAGATGAGATGTGTCGTTTATCTGATGAAATAATCGATGCTGATCCTGACCACGCTGAGGCCTGGTGGATGCGCGCTAATCTTGAACTTCCTCAGCATGGAGAACCCAATCTAAGAGAAGTTTCTCGCTGCCTCAGAGCGTGCCGGAAATCCATTGAATATGACCCTGAAAATCGCCCAGCTTGGTGGCGAGGTGGACAAATATTAGTGCAAGAACTAGGAATGCTTGAGGAAGCACTTGTCTGGTGGCAACTACGTCGTGAAGTATCTCCAACAGACCCAGAACCGCTGATTGAACAGGTAGCAATTTTGGCTGACCTTGGTCAATATGCTATCTCTGCTGAGCGCCTCAACCAACTATGGGCTGAAGGTATGGATGCCATGGCTCATAGCCAATTGATGCGAACTGCGCGTTTACATGAAACCGTGAAAAAAGCAGCAGAACGTGAAAAAACACTGATTTTCCGCCCTTGGGAAAAAGACCATCCTGGCTGGAAGGATATTGAATTTCAGAGAAAGAAAAAGCCTGCTAATGAACAACTAACTTTCCTGATGTTAGCCGGACCAATTGTTATGGCTGAAGTTTTTTTGTGGAATTCCTTTGAGTTCTCAGGCTCAACTTGGATCCCAATGATTTCAGGATTCTTATTAGTTGTAGGAACAGTTCTCATCGGCGTAAAGTGGTCAAAAACCTTGACTCGTAGATTGAATCGGCCAGCATACAACGTAATCAGAGCGACGGACGTCGAAATGAGTTCTGGAAAAACATGCTTCCCTAACGATTGGCGACCGTTAAAACTCTACCAAGCACTGCTAAAATACAGAACTACGGCATTTCAAGAACGATTAGAGAAAGTTGTTGAGGCAGGGGAACCACTACCCCAAAAGTGGAAGCCAAATATTCCTGACATGACGACCGTTGACCTCATCTTTGAGGAAGAATAAATTTAGATTTAACAATAAATGGTGAGGAAATGATTACGAAAATAATTTCTTGGATTACCCTCATAGCGCTACTCCTCATTGCCCCAAGTGCAATGATTATGGGGGAAAGTACTGAATCTGAAAACGGACTGAAAATCACCTCACAAGAGTTAGTTCTCACCAATATGGAAACACTGAATCTAACCCTAGACTTTTCCGATTTTACGGGTTCTTCAGATGTTGAATCAATCTCAATTACGATCCAATCTGGTGGCCCTGAATCTAGCATAATCCTCCTTGAATCAGAGATTGATTCCGCAAATATTAGTAATTCCACTGCAAATTTCAATGAGCCAGTACAATCATTCTGGGATGGCTCACATCATTTCTCAGCAACAATGAATCTACTCAATTCAAATGATGAAGTGTTGGCATCAATTGTTGAATACTTCGTAGTTTTTGAACAAAGTGGACTCCTTAATCCAAGCAAATTCGTAGTGTTTGGTGATTCTCTTTCAGACCAAGGGAATGTTGAAGCTTACACCAATTTAATCAATTCTCCACCATATTGGCAAGGTCGAATCACCAACGGACCAGTGTGGGCAGAATGGACTGGCGCTGGTTTTGGAATTGAAATGGAAAGAGGTACTGGTGGCTCACTGAATGGCACTAACCGTGCATGGGGAGGAGCAGCTGCCGGTGAAGGGCTATACCAGGGGGTAGTCATGAATGCTGGGCCACAAATTGAAGATTACCTTAGCCACAACGAGGTGAATGATGCGGACCTATTCGCAATATGGATAGGGGGCAACAATTTCCTACGCGGGGCAAGCGATACTCAGCAAGTAGTCGACCTAATCATTGGCCATGTTGAAACACTCTCTAATGCAGGGGCAACTAGAATTGTTGTAATGAACCTGCCAAACATGGAATTAACCCCATACTATAGTGAATTCACTGAACAAGAAATTGCTGATGCAAGAGAGGATAGTGCAACTTATAATTCGCAAATACTCCATGATGTAATTGCCCTAAATGCGCGTACCAATGCAGTAATTCAATTAGTTGAAATCAACAAGATGTTTGACAATGTTGCTGAGAACATTGAATATTATCACATTACTGAAATCGCAGAGCCAGTATGCGAATTTGAAGGCGAAATGTGCATTGGGAGTCCTGACTCAGTCCCCCCTTCTGATGGTCACCTTTTCTTTGATTCAGTCCACCCAACAGAATTAACCCACAGAATTCTAGGTAAAGCAATTCACGAAGCGATTTCAACTGCAGACTTCGATGGTGACACAGTAAGCATTGAGGATGACTTGTGCCCGAACACTCCGTTCAATGGAACTGTGGACGAAAATGGATGTGCGGCATCAGAATTAGATGATGATGCTGATGGCGTTTTCAATGATGTTGACCAGTGTGAAAACACTGCAAATGATACTGATAACATTGATGAAAGCGGTTGTCAAACTATAATTGAACTAGCAGATGGAGAATTCCAATGTGATAATGGCGACATCATCAGCCAGGATTCTGTCAATAATGGTGAGCAGGATTGCATAGATGGTTCTGATGAAACTGTTAGTGAATCACACACAAAGGCAGGACTTCCTACAATAGGAATTGCTGGGATTTTCATCGCCATTTCTGGAGCGATTATTGCAACGAATCACCGAATAAAGGAATAGACGAACAACTGATAATTAGTGATCAAGTTCCATGAGAGTAATCTTCGTGGTAGGCTTTCTGTTCTACAGTTAACTCATCGAGTTTTCTTCCTTCTGCTGCTAATTTAAAGCCTGCTAAATCTGAATCTTGCTGATGAGTGATGTCATAGACCAAGTTGTCGTAACCTTTCCCTTCAGACGCTAGTAAGCAAAGTGAGAGGAATTGATTTGCAAATGACATATCCATTACTTCAGAAGGATGTCCTTCCGCTGCTGCTAAGTTGACTAAACGACCGCGTGCAAGCAAGTAAATCCGGCGCCCATTTTTCATCAAAAACTCCTCATTATCAGTACGTATAGTGCGCACCGAATCAGATAATGATTCCAAATCTGGCACATTGATTTCACAATCGTAATGTCCAGTATTACAGACGATAGCCCCCTCTTTCATTGACTCAAAATGGCGACCAACCAGCACATCAACCATCCCAGTAGCAGTGCAAAATATGTCACCTACTTTTGCTGCATCATCCATTTGCATCACCCGGAATCCATCCATGTGAGCCTTAAGAGCAGCAAGCGGATCAATCTCAGTAATTATCACATTTGAGCCCATTCCTCTAGCCCGATTTGCCAATCCCCTACCACAGTGACCATAGCCAGCAATAACAAAAGTTTTGCCTGCCAATAATACCGAAGTTGCTCGCAGTATCCCATCTAATGTGGACTGCCCTGTTCCGTGAACATTGTCAAAATCCCATTTTGTAATCGCATCGTTTACCGCAATAACCGGGTAGCGAAGTTTTCCAGCATCTGCCATACCTCGCAGTCTGTGGACACCAGTGGTGGTCTCTTCTGTGCCGCCAATTACCGTGCCCAGTGCGTCTGTACGAGCGTCGTGAACTCGGAAAATTAGGTCAGCCCCATCGTCTAAAGTTAAGGTTGGTTGGGCATCAATTGTTTGGTCAATGCACCAATAAAAATCCTCCACAGATTGACCATGCCAAGCGTAAACCCCGTATCCTTCTCTTGCTAACCAAGCAGCTACGTCATCTTGGGTGGAGAGAGGATTACAACCAGACCACGAGACTTTAGCTCCGGCTGCTGCGAGCGTTTCGATTAACACTGCAGTCTCTTTTGTAACATGTAAACAACCAGCAACAGTCATACCTGCTAGTGGTTGTTCTTTCACTGCTCTATCTTTCAAAAGAGCGAGCACAGGCATCCTACTTCGGGCCCAATCAACTCTGAGTGCACCTTCTTCTGCTAGACTAATGTCAGCGACCTTGTACTCATCCGCTTCGTCCATTGTTCCGCCCGAGATGGCCTCGGTTCAAAAGCACGAGGGAGGGATTCCGATTAGAGGCTACGCTCAGCGGTTAGGTGTTATCGGGGCCAGAGCCCCGGGCATTGCCAAGTGCTCGCTACTGTTGCTCTTGGAAATGCCCTGCATATTGGGCTGCGTATTGTCGAGCAGTGTCCTCAGGATATCCTTGTGCAATCAACTGCTGAACATAGGCTTCCTGTGGGTCCATATCATCGACTCCAGCGAATCCACTAACATCTTCCTTACCGCCACGCATTCGTAGAACAAGCATGGTAATGATGACAATAACTAGTAGAGCAACTGCACCAAGTCCAGCGTAAAGTATTGTATTGGACATTCCGCCACCTTGGGTGTCAGTAGTACCATCGCCACAACCCTCTGCAGATGGGTCTGCAACACAAGGGTCAACATTGACCTCAACTGGTGGTAGATTAACATCAATCTGCTGATAGAGAGTCCATGTAGCACCATCGCCTTCAACAATCTTCAGGTAGATAGTCTGAGTTGAGCCGTTCTCATCGTACAAGTCTTCTAACTTCAACTTCAAACTGAATCCTGAACCGTCCCCAAGGTTACGGACATCTGCGAACTTACCGTCTCGCAATTGCTGTACCTTGTTATCAATAGTCTCGTTTAGAATTGAGGAATCAAGTGCTGCTTCAATTGCTACATCTCCATTCTCGCTTCCAGATATTACTGTACCATTGACCCACACATAACCACCGGTCTGAGTAGAGCCATCCAATGGAGTATTGATTTCCCACACTGGTTGGTCATCGCCGTAGTCCTCAGGGACCACTACAAAGTACATCTTGATCTTCTCTGAGTCACGTCCTGCACGGTCAATAACTTCTAACTCAATTCGGATTGGATTCTCAGCAAATCCTGAAGGATCTGCGGTCTGGTTGTGGAAAGTGTAAGTCCAGTCACAACCCATTGCTGCGGTGCGCTCAAAGGTGTGTCCGTCATAATCGTTAGATGGGTTATTCCATGGGTAATCCTGGAAAACCTTCCATGTGTAAGTGGTAATACCACTCTCTCCATTCATTGCGTCTGGGTCGTAGGAACCACACGCATCAAACTTGACCTTCACATCTCCACTGGCAGATAACTTTGCAAGATAGACTGGCCAAGTTGACCCACCTGATTCCTTGGTTCCATGGTCCTCCAAACTATCAGCGTAGAGCGGGTGCTCCTCTACAGTTACATTAGCGATTGGGTCTGACTCATCAGCCAAGATATCGTTAGTTTGTAGATTAATGTGAGTGATTCTTGTGTGGCCATCTGCATCATGAATATACAATGTTACTTGCCATGTTGCATCCTGAATACAACCGGTGCCGTCAGGATTTGTATCAATAAGACAGAAAGTCACCTGATGAGAATCATCTGCTCTGTGAGCGAATTCTGTGTTGGGTGGGAACTGATTGCGGTTCCAGTCAGTTGCACCTCGGACTTCCCAGTCTGCATTCAATCCAGCTAGAGTTGATTCGAAACCGAAATCAACTACACTGCCTGACTTGAGGTAAACTGTGTCAGAATATTCTCCTGATGCATCGGCTTCTGATGGAGCCGCACCATTGATGGTTAAATCCCATCCGTTACCAGCAATTCCAAGTTCTGTTGGGTAAGGGGATACAAGGTATGCAAGCAAGTTGCTACGTAGAGGTGAGGAAGTGCTGCCGAATGGTTCGGAGACACTTGGATTCTCAACATCAATTGTGCTTACAATAAGACCACCACTACCGACACCACAAGTTGCTAGCATGTGCATGCTAGAATCTGAGTCATGGTTTAGTAGACTGTGGAATGTACCTTGCTGTGCGTTGATAAGACCGCCACAAGGGGTTGGGAGTTTGTTAGAGCCTGCACTTGCTGTTGAAAGTGCAGCATTTGCAACATAGTTACCATTGTTCATGCCAAGCCATGCAGTACTACTGACATTCGCAAGAAGAGGGTGGTATGGGTCAGCAATGTTGAGATTACTGTGCTCAACCTGATTACCTGCTGTGTCACGGTTTAGAATCACCATATTGTACAGCAAATTATCATCCAATCCTTCAGCATAAGGCCCAAGGTGGATTTCAATAGTACCACCAGCCATCATGTAATTCTTGAGGATGTTCTCAGTTGCTGATTCTCCGAGTCGACCATAGTAATTACCAGCTTGAACGTTAGCAGTAGTCTGCCAAGGTAGTAGGACCTTATCGTAATGGTCCAACCAGCCACTAGCGAGGTAGGTATCCCAATCACTCTGTCTAAACTGAGTGTAGGTCATTCCCATTGCCTGCAAGTCCATCTTCACGCTTTGCAAGCGGTTCTGGTCAGTTGGGTTTGAGAGAATCGCTACATCGACTATGCTTGCAAATGTGATTGTGAAGTTACGCTGGTTTCCTGATGCGGTTCCATCAACAAGTTGTGCGAAGAATCGTAAGTCATAGGTCTCGCCGTCTACCCATCCGTTGAAAGGCTGGAAAGTTGCTTGACTATTCTCATGTGATTCAAGAGTTATCGGACTGTTAGTGGAAGTTGTTGAAGATACTGTAGTTCCGGCGGAATCAACGATATCTAGGTAGATATTGTAGTCACCTGCTAATACACCATTGCTCAATGGTACAGTAAACTGGTGAGTAAGTGCAGCGTCAAACGGATATACACAGTCGTAATCCACATCTTCGACACAATCTAGAACATCTGGACGGAACAATGTCACATCAACAGATGCAACCTCAAAGATGACCTTTGACATGTTGTTTCCAAGAGCGACTTCTTCAGTATTGGTCCAGTTGTTTCCAGCTGTTTGATTATCAAACATACTCATTACATCAATTCGATATATTCCTTGCTGGAAGTTATGTACTGCAATAGAGACATTGCGCTCTTCACGAGCATCAATGTTGGTTACAGATGCATAGTAAGTTTGGTCAGAAGTAAAGGTGTACTCCTGCACAGTAATATTGTCAAGAGCAAAACCAGCGAAACCAGATGAACCATTAATGCCATCACTATTTGTCATGAAACGGAAAGTCAAATCGACTTCAGCGCCATCCATAGAAGTACACTCAGTACGCCAGTTGTTAGATGGCCCTGTACGATTCTGTATTACTATGTGAGTCAAATCAAGTGTTACTGACTTCACGATACCTTCACTATCAAACCACACCACATAATTGCCTTGGTCTGTGTGGTCTCCCATATACTCAACTTCGTCAAAGGTACCATCGTCATCAATGTCTTCACAACTTTGGTTTGGACCACCAATAATTCCATTTTCATTGTAGTCATTCCAAGAACCATAGACAAGGCCTTGATAGGTTTGTGAGCCTTTACGCCAGCTGATTTCTAGAGCACCGTATTCATTGACTCCAACAATATTACCATCTTGATCACTGAGGTAATCTGCCTCTGCGAAGTAATCAAAGGTCAGGTACGCGAAGTCACCACCCATATTGCGCAAATCAATAGTTTGGAGAGTCATTGACTCATTCCAGTTGTCTTCGTATCCTGAATCTGGATGACCGAACCAGTAAGCGTTACCACCAAACAATGGTCGGTTCCCCGGAACAATTGCGTTTTGGACATTTGAAGCAGTATCATCTACGATTCCACCGTCACCATCACTGTCATCGCCATACATGTACGCACATGCACTTGGCTCAAAGTCCTCAACATCTTTACACGGGTTGGTGAAAAGAGCATTTGGCTGAGCAGTATACACCGTTGCTTTGATATCAAAATCCATTACGGTGTTTCCAGCATTCTCAACAACAACCTCGATCGGCATGTCTCCAGATGCATACAACGCACCTCGGTTTTGAGATGTAATCTCCTTGACTGCTGGGTCGTACAAGTTTAACACGTCCATCTTCCAACGCATGTCATCGTTGCTTGCATCCTCATTACCGAATCCAGTAGGAGATGTTAGAGCAGACTCAATCATGTATTCAGTACCATTTGTGAAGTATGCGTTTAAGGTAATGGTTTGCTCGTCACCTGGGGCGAAGTTATTGAGGTTCAGAGTTTGCGAAACTGGTTGAATTTGGCCAAACTGTGTGATTGTCTTCTTGATTGTCAAGTTGTCAAATGCCATACCATCCCACTGAGTGTTTCGTGAAGTGTTGTCACGTCCTACACTTCCTTCGTATCCAGTTCGGAAACGGAATCGCAGGTCAATTGTATCTCCAGCCCAAGGGGTCAAATCTAGTGAATTGTTTCCTTGGAGATCCATCCAACTATAATTTGTCCCGAAGATATGGTAAATTCTACTTGTATATTCAACTGAGCCCCCATTACTGTAATACTCGTTAAGTCTAACAGCATCGTATCCACCACGATAGATGATAGGAACCCATCCCTCATCATCAGTGTAAACATCAATGTTGCACGAATCGTCGTAAATCACCATTCCAGAGATTGAACCCTGAGAGTTCACATAATGGACAACTGAGTAACCTACACTACAATACAAATCAAGTTCAAGAGATGCTGCATCAGCACCAGTCAAATCGATGTCTCTCAAGATAAGTCCATCATCTTGGTTGGATAAGTATCCGCTTTCCATCTGATTGCCAGCAGTTGCATTCGGTTGCCATGTCCCAGCCCACATATAGTCGGTTGGATTGACATCCGCCTCGTCACCTTCTGGGTTCTGAGAATGGTTTGATGCAGTCTCTTCATGCCAGAAATATGACTCACCGTCATAGTCAGCATAAGCCCAAGTACAACCTGTACCACAGTTAGAAGTTGCCGTTGTTTCATAGTCATTTGAGTAAACAATAGTGTCTTGTCCACCGGTTATTTCCTTGACCGAAACATCAACATCTACGCTTCCACTGATGGCATTAAGCCCTGTGTTTTGCACAGTAACATTCACCTCACGAGTGCCTTCACCAATCGTCATTCTCCCAGTATCTGGGTTGAAACTTGCTGGTGAAACAGTCATGCCTGATATTCCAACGTCTTCGTTATCAAGTTGAACAACAGAAATAGCATCGAGATTTCCACATCCAAAACCATTCAGTTGAGGGTTTAGTGGGTCAAAGGCACATCCCTTTGAGTCAATGTGTAGTGCACCGTTTGAGTATCGGTATGTGTAATCACGGTTACCAATCGCTAAGTCAAGAGCACTGGTTGGTCCTCCAGCAAACTGCCCTACAAGAACCATAGTTGGTCGGCGACCGACTGGCATTGATTGTGGTTGATAATATCCCCCACTGCCATCTGATAGAATAATTTGAACAGTATTCAATTCCTCCAGGTTATCGGTTGAATATGATGTCACAGTATTACCGCTTTGGCCTTGTAAACTAGTAATGGTGGAAGTGGTTGGAACAACTAAGTCAACGCTTCCGTCCTGATTAACATCTTGCAATTCAACTGAAGCGGGTATGAATGACCCTATAGTCGGAGACACTGCAATTTGTTGCCAATTACTCTGTGATGGGCAAGGAGCCGTTGCACAGCTCTGTAAAACAACGGTTGTAAAGTTCGTGATTGCCATAGTGTCAATCTTGCCATCCCCATCTTCATCAGCGATGTCAAAACTACCGTCTTGGGAATTCAACTTGATTGTGTGTTGCTTGTTAGGATCATTCCATGCCGCAAATGTATCGAGTGTACATTCGAATTCAAGGATGGAGACGTTATCCCAATCCCCATCTGAGAATCCAGTTGCTGCATTGTATCCTGGCCAGAAGTGTAGGAATGCATCTAAATCATCACAATCGTTTCCGATGGGACCACCAACAACAGCCTCGCCAAAGTTACCGAGCCTAATGTCTGCGTATACCTTGTTAGCGAGGTTGTCAAGTGTTGTAATCTTATGATTTGTCGCAGCATTGTTACGCTGAGAACCACCAAGATAAGTTAGAAGTCGCTGGGTTCCAGAAGCTAAGTCTTGCAATTCAAGAGCGACGATGTCATCAACACCATCACCGTTGACGTCACCTACTTGGAAATTCCATACGATGTCACCCATTGTGTAAACCGCATCTTCACTGAAAGTTCCAGCGCAGTCCTCATTTCTCAAGACTGTTAGGTTTCCACGGATAATTTCAGTTCCTCCAAAGACCTGAATGTTACCTTGGTAGAAGACTATGTCATCCTGACCATCATCATCAATGTCACCTACTTCAACACCACCAACATCAGCGATGTCAGTGAATCCAGCACGGCGGCTTGCGTTGTTAGAAACCCAAAGGTCAGTTCGGTCTTGGTAATTTCCATTATCATTCCAGAGAATGGACAAGAAATTGCCCATCTCACTCGCGGTTACAATATCGTCATCACCGTCACAATCAAAGTCACCAGTCGCAAGGTCCAGAGGATTCCTTGTTACAGGGTATTGCTTCGAATTACTCGCCGAAACATCCAGCACTGCCAACGAGGTTGACAATACCATCAGTGCTACTAGTGCGACGGCTTTGACCCGCGCTTTGTTCATATTCAGTTCAAAGGTATGGCTCGACATACAAGACCAACCGACTTTGGACATTCTTATTACCCCTTTCGTGCGCGTGTGCGATAAATGCTATTGCAATTGGCTTTCAGTACAACGATTATAGTTTCTCGGTGTAACTTATCCAGCCCATCGCATAACGAACACTAAGTGCGGTGATATTATGCTAATTCTTGGTTCTAAAAAAGCGGGAAACTTTCTTTCTATTTACCAATAAATAAATTACGCTATATTGACGCCTTTAAACAGCGTCAAGCCATATTGGAGAGGGTCCGAATCCCTCTCTAGTACCACCGTAAATCTTGACGAGTTTTCCTAGTTGATATTGGGTCTCAAGCCAGCCCTCAACAAGTTCATCGTCCAAATCATGGCGTCCATGAATTGTTTCAACTATCACATCGACTGGAAGTGCCATCACACCAAATCTACGAACTGCAATTCGTAGTGCCTCGCGAAGCCAGCCTTCTGCTATCGGCTCGGTCGAAGGTGATCCTTGTGGTGGCTTTGGCGCCTCATCGTACTCATCAAGAATTGCTCTCAAATCGCCAACGCTAGGAGACTCCTCTTTGTAGATCCCAAGCTTCGTCATCTCTTCTTCTATGTTCAATTCACCTATTGTTCTGCGGACGGTCAAAACACTCCCAGGGTTAGGAGTTGGGCCAGGAAGGGGTTTGCTAACTCTACCGGTTGATGAAGAGGACGTCATAATTGGGTCGCCGTCTGAACCTATGCTAAGACGTTCCAGTAAGCCAATGTCGCTGAGGCCAATTTTCCCCCTCCATGACTCAACCCAATCCATCTCCCCCTCAATAAGAATCACAATACCATCATCTGGCGACCGGAATCGGTAGCAGGAGCGTATTTCGTCTACCACGACCTATAGCGGAGAGGGGTGGTTCTTGAACCAACCGTTAATATGACGCAAATTCAATCAACATTTGCTCATTTTGTTTCAAGCAAGCCGGCGGAATTTGCCGCCTTCTTCTTGTTGCCAGCGAGCCCCATCTGGGTGTTCGTAAACAGTAATTCCATCAGTCACCAGATATTCTCCACCCCCAGGTAGATTTAGGTATGAATCAACAATTTCTGTTTCACCCTCAGAGATGACATTGTCCACAATGGGGTTAGGTTCAATGGCGGGGGAAATCAACGCGGCTTCCCCATCCGGTTCTACAATTGAAGGATGAATAGTTTCCAATTCTTCAGATTCTTCCGTCGCGTCCATTTTGTCATTGAATAGTGAATTCTCATTGACTTCTAGAATCTCAGGTTCTTTCCTATCACGCATTGTAAATATTAAACTGATGACACCAATTCCAACTAATATCAAAACGAATGCTGAAACCATCCAATTGAACGGTGTTTTCCCCGCAACCTCTGAAGATGTGCCATCGCCCAGTTTGGGTTCATTATCATCAGCAATCTCATCTATAACAAATCGCGGTGAAAGCATAACTACAGTCTTGTCCCATCCTCCAATTGATGTGTTCTCGGACTCACCAACCTGTTCAAATCCTAACGAAAGTTCGAAGATTCCTGAGGTTTCATCACTCTCTTCTGCAGTACAATCAAATTCTGCCCGTCCTGCTGGTGTAACTTCAAACACTGTTGATGTGCAATCGAACGGTTCAATAGACGAATTAGTAGAGAGTTGAACAAAGCCATTAGCATCACCACTATTTGTTACTGTACATTTGATAAAGTGCGTTGATGAAGTATAATTTCCTATTTTCCCATCATATGCAATGCTTGGAATTGTAAGTTCATCATCATAATTAATGCAGGTGATATGCCATTCAGGTGCTGGTGGAGGAGTCGCAACGATTTCCAAAGATGCTGTCGGCGAATTGACGACCCAATCCGAAGTTGAAAGTACCATTGAAATTATATGAATTCCAATTGTTGGAATAGTGACGGTGTAAGTCCCTGCCCCTCCAGTTGGCTGAACAACCTCAACCAGTTCTCCATTTAACAAGATTTCAAGCTCCATTGAGCAACCAATTGAGCATATTGCATCGTAAGCGATATCAAAAGGTCCTGGATGCAAAACTGTTGGAACAGGTGACTGAATTGTCAGAGACAATATATCATCAGCTGGAACCAATGACATGGTCGCATCAGGACCGGGCACTTCATCATCGGCGATATTCCCAAACTCATCAATCACTTGCATTTCAAATTCGTAAACCCCCGATGAAAGTGTGGTCATATTTTGAGTGTAACTTGCCTCAAAACTCAAGTGCCTAGTACCTAATTTACCATTAATTCCATGCAACATTGCAGTTGCAATGGCACGGTGTCCAGCATCAGTGAAAGCATCATTGCCATCAATCCACTCCGGATGCTCCGGGCCATCATCAGATAGTGGAACCAAAGTCACCCAAGATCTTGATGAGGCTATTTCCGTGATAATTCTGTTCTTTTCAGTAATAGTCTGAAACTCCCCATATTGGTAGCAACCTCCTGGCCCCGAGCCAATGTGACAGATATAATCGGGATCAATTTCCATAATCCCGACATAGATTTGTGCACCGGTTGATGCTAGATTATCAAACAAGAGAGGATAAGATGATTGCCAAACACTTGTTGATGAGGATTTGTAATCACGGATTGGAACTATTGTAATAATATCTGGATTTGCTGCCTTAATATCGTACTGTTTAGAGAGGAAAGTCGTAACTGAGCCCCACGAATCAGAAATATTTGTCAGAGTTAGCCCTGGCCAAGTTTGGTTTAATTCGTCAAATATAATCCCAGTTATACTGTTATTAGCACTTGAAGCACCTATTCCCATTGTTTCTTCTGAACCAAGAGCAACATAGGAAGAAAGGTTGACTGGGTCGTTCATTACCGGGTCAGATAGTGGGATTGACACCGAAAAACCATCAGGCCCATTGATTTCTAAATTTGCAGTTGCGTTATCACGTGACGTTGCTAGCCATTGGCCAGAAACTCTCCAAGAAAGACTTGAATTATCTTCACTTACCACAGTTAAGGGCCCTTCATTTGGGGGGGTTGTATCAATCACATTGACTTTATCAATTACTGCTGATGACCAGTTTCCTTCGTTCAAATTAATATCCAACACTCTGAATCTGATATCCCACCAGCCAAGTTCATCGTCGGAAAGTGAGATAGAACCATCATAAACTTTTGAAGCATCGTGCCAATACAATGGTACAACGAAATCATCTTCAGTATCAACTGGATTGATGATGTGTACAAACATATTGAGGTCCGTTCGGTTTTGAACTGCAGAGGCTTGGAATACCAATTCAACCCCCGGCTGCGTCTCACATACAGCTACGATAACTCTCTCACAGCCACCAACGCTCATAAACTCAAATTCGGGGAATACCGGTCTCAGAATCAATGTCTCGTACCACGCACCAACCCCCGAAGGTGTGCGTGAGTTTCCTGCAGCATCAGTCATCCACAGCCATATCGCCATTGAATCACCATACTCTGCAGAATGTTGAGATGTGTCATAAAATGCAATGTAGTTATTGTGAAGAGTATCCCAGCCCATTGTTGAAAGTGCTGCAGGTGGCCATGAAGAGATGCTACCGAGCCCCTGCAAATGCCAATCAATCGTAGTATCAGATTCATTGCCCAAGACACTAACACGAATCTCAACCAAATCCCCTACTCTAGCCTCTGTTACTTCTTGCCCGTCAACAAAGAAAGAGATGTCACTTACTTCTGGTAGAATGTCATCAATAAAGTTGACCGAAAGACCATCCAAAACTACCTCGTGAGAATCTAATGTAATCCCTTGGGCCATTACAGGGAATGCACTGAAAGTTGCTTCAGCCCATCGCCCACCAGTCCTAATCACATGATCGTTGAGTGCGGAGACAATACTGCCATTCTCACCCAATTTTTCCGTTAACTCATAGGGGAAGATGACGAATGTACTTGAGAAACCACCCATGTATGCACCTTGCGCTGCACATTCAATGTCTAAATTACCCCACGCTATTCCGGCTGTGCCGTTAGTTGTGAATACATTATTTTTCCAATTTGACTGTAGCAGTGAATTATTCAATTCAATGGTCAGACCCATTGCAGGAAATTGACTACTGTTGATTGATAGAACAGTATTACCGGCGAGAGAAATTGTAACGTTTGAATCACCAATGAAAGTTGGCGGAATAATATGTATCCATCCAGAACCAACTGGGGTAGCATTGATTGGAACAGCAATGTGGTATGTTGTCGGCCCACCAAATTGGCTGAAAGTTACGGTTGAATTCCTGACAACCCCTAGATCTTGAGGGAAATAAAAGATTGGTGAGCCCCCAGTGGTATTAGAAATCGCTAGTCTAAAATTATCAATCGAGTACCAGTTTGACAAATCTAAATCAATAGAATTTATTCTGGGAGTTGTAGTATTATTGGTTGTTGAAAGCCAAAAATTGAATTGAATCAGAGAGAATGCAGGCAGTTCCTCAAAAGTAAGATTGAACGATGTCCATTGTGCCCAAGATGAGCCATCTACTGAGTATCGATAAGTAGCTACAATTGAGGTATTAGCAGGTTGGCTATTGGGTATCCTAACTACCCCATGAACATTGATTAATCCCTGTCTCCCAAGGATTGGGCTGGTGTAATTTCCATTGTAGATATATGCGAGAGATCCTATCCAGCCGGCGAATGTCCCAGTAAACGAGTAACCGGTGTTGCCATTGTTTCCTGCTGTCCCGCGTGAGCCAGTTCCATACGGGGCGCCGCCAGCACCTCCTCTACCTGGACCAACACTCGTTGCCCCATTATTATTCAAATTATTAGCAGTGGTTGCTAGCAAGATAATTCCACCAGCTCCACCTCCGCCGCCATGGCCTCCGTCATACATGAATAAGCAAGGATTACCTGGTGCACAGGAGCCATCCTCACCATCACCACCATCACCACCTTCAGCACTTATCACAGCGTTAGGTCCGATGTAGACGCTATTTGCCATGAGGGAAATAGAACCACCGCTACCACCACCTGCTCCACTGCCGCCTGGACCGGTGCCACCTGAAGGTGGAGCACCATCATCACCACGCCCACCATCTGCAGAAATTGAACCATTCATGTAGATAACACGCGCATATAATTCAACAACACCGCCACCATATCCGCCATTCGCGTCATTGGTTACTTGACCATTTACGTTGATATAAGTGACATTGCCACCTGACGAACCGGGTTCTGAACCATTACCATAGGTTGTTCCACCGGAGCCACCATTTGTGCCACCGCCTGAGCCACCACTAGTGCCGTGACTACCACCACCTGCGCCTGGGCTTTTTCCGTTAGATGCTCGTGCAGTAGACCCTCCTACGCCCCAATTACCCATCACTAATTCATCAGCAACTATTGAAGTCCCTAACTCAATTTTGATTACATTAGCGTATATGCGTAATGGACCCCCAGATACTGAAATCTCACCACAACTTACAATTCCACATAGCAGGTGTAAAGTATCGTAGGAATGATTTCCACTCATTGAGACTGAGCTAGATATTACAGTATTATTTGTCCCTGAGTTTGGGACACTCCCCGCGCCTGTGGTGTTTAATCGGAGTTGCCGATTAGAGTCAACACTTGTTCCAATCATGGTAGAATTAGGAGCAAGAGCGCTCATTTGATTGGTTGTGTTTGACCACTCCTGTAAACCGGAAACCGTGAAATTAAGACTGGCTCCATCAATCCGCTGACCGGGTCGGTGAGTCAATCCTGCTGTCTCATTAAGGGCTGGGTGTAACACAACGCTAGAATTACCATTTGAAAAAGTTGTAGAAGATGCCCGGTGCCATGGATATACTAAATTTTGAGTATTGTTAAACACAGTTGCTGAAGCGGCTTCTTGCAATTCAAGAATTCGTGATGAACTAAGCCCAGACGGTCCATTCAAGCCAACTGGGTTTGACCCTGAAATAGTTGCATAAACCACACAAGATGTTAGGTAACTACCGGATAACGAGGGATGGCTCCCGTCCGATGAATAGAGGTCATCAAACAAAGTTCCTGAATTCTCAGGCGTCCCACCTGATGCCACAATTTCATCATAAATATGCTTGAAAGCCAATCCTGCTGGAGCTAGCCACACAGGACGACTGGCTGTGCTGACATTTTCTGCATATAGCCGATAGCCAGAATCTAAATTCGCCTGCATAGTCAAAAAGTCTGGATTGCGCCATTGATTGTCTTGGTCGCCATTTCTCCGACCCCAAGTCATTAGGAGAACCGTTTCTGCACCATTATCCCCAATTATTTCATTGAGAACTACTGCACCTGACAAACTATCCTGCCAATATTGGGAAGTGGTGGGGAAACTGGGTACTTGGCTTTGATCTTGTAACACTACCCAATCGTAGTTTCCATTGTTGAGAGTAGTATTCCACTGATGGCCAGATGTTTGAACTCTGCTTGAATGGTCGGCTAGATTCAAACCACCTGCGGCTAATCTGTCAACATTTGAATTAGCAAAATAATTTGTTAACAATGATTCTGTCAATGATTCAAGATTATTCGCTTGAGTGTAGGAATTTCCTAACATCAATACTTCCATTGAGTTCGTACTCGAACCCAATACTGATTCGTCATCAGCTAAGTTTGGACTGTTAGCGATAGCAAAATGAATGCCTACCGTACTCACCAATAGAAGAAGGACGAGAATAAAAGAATGCCTTACCTGCCTCTGGGTCATAAACCCAACATTCAACACTCACCTATACCGATTGCGATTACCCGTCTAAAGTAGAAACTTCATTGAAAAAATGAAATGACGGCGAAAACAACCATTTTTCAAAGGAAAAGTTGGTGACATTAGTCTTGAGTTACTGCTAGATTTCGGAGTACTGTTTGAAGAATTCCCCCATTGTTGTAATACTCAACTTCAACCGGTGTATCAAGCCTCACTACAGCATCAAAATTAATGCTGGTTCCATCTCCTTTGTGAGCTGTTACCATGATAGTACTCATCGGCACCAGTTCTCCATGAGCTGGGATGTCAAATATCTCGCTACCGTCCAACCCCAAACTCTCAGGGTCCTGTCCCTCTTGGAAGGTCAGGGGTAGAACTCCCATACCAACCAAGTTGGAGCGATGGATTCTCTCAAATGATGTAGCAATAACTGCCTTCACACCGAGTAACAAAGTGCCTTTTGCAGCCCAGTCCCTACTGCTCCCAGTGCCGTACTGCGTACCTGCAAGGACAACAAGAGGTATCCCCTTTTCTTGGTAACTCATGCTGGCTTCAAACACTGAAGTAACTTCGCCAGTTGGGAAGAAAGTTGTGAATCCACCTTCAGTCCCAGGTGCAATCTTGTTTCGGATTCTAACATTGGCAAATGTACCGCGCATCATCACTTCGTGATTACCGCGCCGGCTTCCAAACGAGTTGAAATGGCGTGGCTTTACGCCGTGCTCCATCAGATATTGACCGGCTGGACCAGTATGTGGGAATGCTCCTGCAGGGGATATATGGTCTGTAGTCGTTGAGTCACCTAACATCAGTAAAACGTGAGCACCGATTATCGGTTTTATTTCATCTAATTCAAGTGAAATAGCCTCAAAGAATGATGGCAATCGAATGTATGTTGAATCATCATCCCACGGATACAAGTCGCTTGGTGAAGATTGGATGGCATCCCAGCGCGGCTCATTGGTTACATCAGCGTAACGTGAACGGAACATCTCAGGATCAATTGAGCCGGAAACCGTGGCTTGAATATCCTCATCTGAAGGCCAGATATCTGCTAGGAAAACGTCATTCCCATCAGAATCTTGTCCAATTGCATCATTCTGTATGTCAATATTTAGAGTACCAGCTAGTGCATATGCTACAACTAAAGGTGGGCTTCCTAGATAACTTGCTTTCACCTTTTGATGAACTCTTCCTTCGAAATTTCTGTTGCCAGAGAGTACACTGCCGACTACCAAATTTCCTGTATCAATTGCTGACTCAATATTCTCAGCTAACGGGCCTGAATTACCAATGCAAGTTGTACACCCATATCCTACATTATTGAAACCAAGAGCAGACAAATCTTCGCTAAGCCCTGCCGCATCATAATACTCTGTTACAACTCTGCTCCCGGGTGCCAAACTCGGCTTCACCCACGGCTTAATTGTCATACCAAGGGCACGTGCGTTGCGTGCGACCAATCCCGCTGCCATCATCACAGATGGATTAGAAGTATTGGTACAAGATGTGATTGCGGCGATAACCACATCCCCGTGCGATAAACAGTAATCCTCACCTTCAACCTGAATTTTTGTTGCAACTGCATCAGCATCAAGACCGTGACCGTCGTGACCAAGCGGGGCAGTCATACTAGCAATCCAATGAGATTTCATTTCTGAGAGATTGACTCGGTCTTGAGGTCTTTTTGGACCTGCTAGAGATGGCTCAACAGTAGACAAATCAAGAGACAATGTAGAAGTAAATTTTGGATTTGGTGAGTCAGCGTCCAAAAACATTCCTTGAGCACTCAAGAAGCGCTTCACATTTTCAACATGAGTTTCATCCCGACCTGTGAGTCGCATGTACTCAAGGGTGGTTTCATCAACTGGGAAAAATCCGCATGTCGCCCCATATTCGGGTGCCATATTAGCAATTGTAGCTCGGTCTGGAAGAGTGATATTGGCAAGACCACTGCCAAAAAATTCAACAAATTTGCTAACAACCCCATGCTCACGAAGTATCTCAACGATTCGTAAGGTCATGTCAGTTGCAGTAACTCCTGACTGCAATCTTCCTGTCAACCCAAAGCCGATAACTTCGGGCAATAACATGTAAATCGGCTGCCCAAGCATCACAGCCTCAGCCTCAATTCCACCAACTCCCCAACCTAAAACACCCAAGCCATTGATCATCGTCGTATGCGAGTCAGTGCCTACCAGTGAGTCGTTCAGCCAAACACCATTCTCTTCGCGGGCGACACTTGCAATCCATTCAAGGTTTACCTGATGAACAATCCCTCTTCCTGGTGGGACAGCGCGGAAATTATCCAAACTTTGTTGTCCCCATTTGAGAAATTGATACCTCTCCATGTTGCGCTCATATTCAATCTCTAAGTTACGCTCGCGGGCATCGGGAATAAGCCCCGAATAATCGACTTGCACTGAATGGTCAATGACTAAGTCTACTGGGACTTGTGGGTTGACTTTTTTGGGGTCTCCTCCTAATTCCACCATTCCATCGCGCAGTGCTGCGATATCAACTACTGCTGGAACACCCGTGAAATCTTGGAGAATTACTCGGCTTGGCATGAATGGGATTTCGGCTGGAGTCATTGTAGGATTCCAATTTGCAATCCTCTCTACATCATCATCAGTTACTAGAAACCCATCAGCATTTCGTAATGCCGCCTCAAGTAATACTCTGATAGAATATGGGAGGTCAGAAAGTGAAACACCCCAATCAGCTTCTTTTGCTGGTAAAGAGTAGAACTGACCTGCAGTCCCATCACTCATTTCGAACTCGCTGACTTCGCCCATTCTTTTCCCCAATTAAACGGGGCGGGGGTGGCGCCCTTCAATTTAGCCTATGGGCCACTTCAGATTTTCTTCCAAGAACCAAGTGATTATGGGAAGATTAGGTGCATGTAAGCCATGTTACCATCTATCTCAATGCTGTGAATGTAAGGTGGGTTAAGTGGCCTATCGCCTTCATCTACTGGCAAAATGCTCATCCTTTCAACTAACTCAATTCCACCGATGTCACTCCCCAAGTAGGTGCTATCATCGGTAACAATTCCAAAGACTGAATGTTTGTCATCAAGGTGAGAAGGAGTTGAATCCTTGTCAACAATGAAGAATTGACTACCACCGGTGTTAGCCCCAGAGTTTGCCATTGATAGGATTCCTGGTCCATGGCGATAAGCTGAGTTGAATTCGTCAGGCATTGTCCAAGTTGTCATGTCGTTTTGGTCACCTTGCCCATACCAGAATGCAGAATATCCACCGGTGCCAGGATTACAACTAGTGCTAGACTGAGTTAGAGGATATGCGGAACAAGAAATGTCACCGCCTTGAACCATGAAATCGTCAATTACACGATGAAATGCAATACCATCGTACCTTCCGTTACGTGAATGGTCCTGGAATGATTCAACCGCTTTTGGTGCAGATTGAGGGTATAACTCAATTGCGAGTGTTGCATCCCAATCTGAGGATTCCTCCGAAGTTAGACGTAGAGCAGCCTTAATTTCAGGCATGTATTTGATACTGGTTAGTATTAACATTCCAACCAACATAATTGAAAACAAGCCATAGATTGTTGGCGTGCCATCATCAATCAATTTTGGTAGGCTGGATGTTCTAATGCCTAATCCATCCATTTTTGCTTGCAAGGCGTTAGAAGCACGCCGTGCGTTGCGGTGCTTCGGGTCCTTCTTTAGCGCACTCTGGTAAGAATTGTTTGCATCACGTAACATTTTACGATTTATTGGTGTGCTTCCTTCGGCTAATGCTTGTTTTGCATCACCAACTAAAGTCCAAGTGTTTGCGTGGTCAGCTTTGTCACCATGTTCCGACCAAGATTCTCTCAATGTTTTCAAGGCATCATCGTATTCACCAGCGTCTATCTGCTTCTCAGCAGACTCCCACGCGTCCTTCAATCCACTCGGAATCATGAACCGCCGACAAGCGCCTCATTGATGAATCACTCGCATACACGAAAGTTGTCAAATATAATGGATTTAGTTGGGAAAAACATTTGATGAACTGGATTGATGTGAGGATGGCTCTAAACTAATTGACTAATAAAATCAATTGTTTCATTGGCGAATAGCACAAAAAATACAAGCAAAATATGAAGAGGCTTATGCTACGCCCAAAAGCGTAAGGGAGAGGTTGCTGTCCGTAGGACAAACCCAAAAAGGGGACTCAGAGCAAGATGGAAACCATCGTCAACGACTTCACATTCAATATCGCTACAGCGAATGGGACTGGTTCCCAATCGTCTAATATAATTCTACTCCAATCCATGTTTGAGATGGGAGTGCCGGTTAGTGGGAAGAACCTATTTCCTTCAAACATCTCAGGACTCCCAACATGGTACATCATCCGTGTTTCTGACGAGGGCTATCAAGCACCAGGTGACCGTACTCATATCCAAGTATTGATGAACAAAGCAACATGGGACAATGATATTGCATCTCTTGAATCTGGAACTGTGGTAATCTACAACTCAGATGTCAAATTGCCTGTTGAAAGGGATGACTTGATTCTCTATCCGATTCCAATGACAACAATAGCTCGCGGATTGAATCCAAAGTTGGCTCGTATGATTGCAAATATGGTCTATGTAGGGGTTATTGCTGAATTAATTGGACTTGATGACTCAATTCTGGACAGTGCTGTAAACAAACAGTTCAATGGCAAAGCAAAGGCGATTGAATTGAATTCTAATGCCATAACCCTTGGCCGTGAATACGTTGTTGAACATTTTGAACAGATTTGCCCATTCGCCCTTGAACCAAGGGAGCAAAACCCTGAGTCTTTCATTATTGATGGAAACGAAGCGGTTGCTCTTGGCTCGTTATTTGGCGGAGTTACAATGCTATCATGGTATCCAATCACACCATCCACATCTATCGCTGAAGCAATAATTTCCCACCTACCAAAACTACGTAGTGATGACGATGGGAAGCTCACTTGTGCAGTCATCCAAAGTGAAGATGAATTGGCTGCCGCTGGAATGGTGGTTGGTGCTGGTTGGGCTGGTGGCCGTGCGATGACATGTACATCCGGGCCAGGAATTTCATTGATGTCAGAATTCGTTGGGCTGGCTTATTTCTCTGAAGTGCCCGGAGTAATTTGGGATGTCAACCGGGTAGGACCTTCTACAGGCTTACCTACTAGAACTCAGCAAGGTGACCTCTCTATGTTGTATGAAGTGGGACATGGAGATACAAAGCATCTCGTGTTAATACCGGGAACCATAGAGGAGTGTTTCGAGTTTGCATGGCGTGCATTTGACTTGGCAGAACGATATCAAACCATTGTCTTTGGATTCTCAGACCTTGATCTTGGAATGAACCCTTGGATCTGCAGTGGTTTTGACTATCCAGAAAAAATGGACCGCGGTAAAGTCTTGCATACACAAGATGATATTGATGCCATAGAAAATTATGGCCGTTACCGTGATGTTGATGGCGACGGAATCTGTTACAGAACCTTACCCGGAAGTGGGCTTGAACCTATACTCTATCGCGGCACCGGCCATGATGAAGACGCAGTATACTCTGAAAATCCGGAGGTTTATGTTGCCAACATGGCGAGATTAAAGAGAAAGATTGACGGGGCTAGGACCGTTCTTCCTCAACCAATTCTTAGAGAAGAACCCGAGATGCAAGTAGGAATTATCTACTACGGTTCAATGGAAAACACCATTCAAGAAATTGATGATATTTTGGAAGCAACCGGCCTGAAGGTTAGCCAGTGTAGATTACGCTCGCTACCTATCTCACCAGTGGTTGAAGAGTTCGTGGCCAACCATGAACAAATAATTGTGTTAGAAGTTAACCGTGATGGACAATTGTACGGAATTCTTCGAAAGGAATTACCAATTGATTTAGTGCCACGTGTACATAGCGTCGCCTTCTCTGATGGTCTCCCACCAAGAGCGCGAAAATATTCTGATATGATTCGCGAAAAACTACTAGAGGTGATGTCTTGAAGTTGAATATTATTGATTTGCCGAAGGATGACTACAAGGGTGGACCATCTTCACTATGCCCTGGTTGTGGACACGACCAAATATCCAATGTTGTCATCAATGCAGCGTGGGAAAATGGCATACAGCCCGATAGAATTGCAAAGATGAGTGGTATTGGCTGTTCATCAAAAACACCAGCATACTTCCTCGGCAAATCACATGGATTCAATACACTTCACGGCAGAATGCCAGCAGTAACAACTGGGGCAAATGTAACCAACAAAGATTTGCATTACATCGCAGTTTCAGGTGATGGTGATACTGCAAGCATTGGAATCGGACAATTTATCCATGCAATTCGCAGAAATATCAACATGGTTTACATCATTGAAAACAATGGAGTTTACGGGCTGACTAAAGGCCAGTATTCTGCAACTGTTGAAATTGGCTCTAAGAAGAGAAAAGCCGAAGCAAATGAGAGCCCACCCATTGATTTGTGTGCAATGGCAATCAATCTTGGATGCACATTCGTCGCTCGTTCATTTTCCGGTTCAAAGAAGCAGTTGACCTCACTGATGAAGGCGGCTATCAGTCACCGCGGGACTGCGGTAATTGATGTGATATCGCCATGTGTAACCTTCAGTAATAATGACGAATCTTTCCGATCATATGGATATGTGAAAGATAACCAATCAGAACTCCATGCATACGACTACATCCCCACATTCCAACCGATTGCTGAAGTTGAAGTTCCGGAGGGTGAGTTCAAGGATATCACACTGTTTGATGGCTCAACCCTCAGACTTGAAACCATTGGAGGAGACCACAACCCCTCTGATGCGGTGGCTGCACTTTCGCAAATCCATCAGGCTGAACATGAGCAAAGACATGTTACCGGACTATTGTACTACAACCCTGAACCAAAGACTCTTGACGAGATGCTTGAACTTTCTGACACACCCCTTGCAGAACTGACAAATGAACAGTTACGACCAAGTGAAGCAGACTTAGAATCACTACTTGCTGAATTCCGTGCCTGAGTAGGGTTTGAAAGTAGATGGCCCCCCCTTTCGACTTATGGGTCCAACTCTAACCATCGGTCATGCTACTGCAAACGGTGAATTAGCTCACACTTCTGAAGTACCACAACTTGGCCTCGGCACTTTTCTGATGAAAGAAGAAGGTGAGTGCAAGGAAGCAGTGTTGGCTGCTCTAAAGGCCGGTTACAAGCATATTGACACTGCAATGGCGTATGAAAACGAACACGAAGTTGGTGAAGCCATTGGGGAAGCAATAGAGAATGGAATCATCACCCGCGAAGAATTGTTTGTAACAACAAAACTTCGCCGCCCTCATGCAGTTGGAAATGAGGAAGTGCAACAACGCTGTCAAGAATCACTAGAAAATCTTGGACTTGAGTACGTTGACCTATACTTGGTGCATGCACCACCAAAAGACCCATACCATCGAAAACCGACATGGAAAGGCATGGAAGAATGTTTGAAACGTGGATGGACCAAAGCAATCGGAGTGTCAAATTACGGGGCCCACCACCTAGACAAAATGCGAAGTTACGCAACCTACATGCCCTCAGTCAATCAGATAGAAATCCACCCTTGGCTACAAAGAGATGCTCTCCGCGCAGCTACCGAAGCGGTTGGTGCAACCGTAATGGCGTATTCACCTCTAGCAAGAGGAGACAAAGTATCAGATGAAAAATTAGCGAAAATCTCACAGGAACTAGGCTGTACTCCAGCACAAGTAGCGATAAAATGGTGCTTGGATATAGGTTGTATCACTGTGCCAAAATCAAGTAACGAAGGGCGAATTAAGGAAAATCTTGGTTGCCTTGAAGTTGAGTTAGGCACACAATTAGACGAGTTGAAAGCTCTTGACGAGCACTACATTTCAGGATGGGACCCTACATCCGAAACCTGAGGTGAGGATATGGAATGGTACTATTGGGCCGCAATTATCGTTGCAATCATCATCATTTTACCTGACCCAATTGGAATGCTTTTTGGCTGGCTTCTTGACAAGTGGTTTAACGAATTTGAGGAAAAAGGGACTGATGTTAGTCAAACCCGCTTAGAAAAATTACGTGAGGCTGGCCACACACGGGATTTGAATGAACATAACTCAGAAGGGGAGCCTGATGAGTAAAAGCACTGAATCGCATACTTATCGGTTGGCTTGAAATAACTGTGGCTACTCGCCACCCTTACACACAGCCCCTTAGTGTAGCGGTCCATCATCTGTGACTCTGGATCATAGGACTCCAGTTCGAATCTGGAAGGGGCTACCTAATCATTAAGAGATTAATTTGTTCAAACTATCAACAACAGCAGTAATACTTTCTGGATTTGCCTCTTTCCATGACTTTGAGATTACTACCCGCCCAACCACTGTACAACCTAAGTAAGCGAATTGCATTCGCATAGCTGTAATGACATATTCGCCGCCCCCTCCAGATGCTGTCGCAAGACCAACTGGTTTCTCATTAAACAATGCACGAAAATCGTCACCTTCCTTTGATAGCCAAGCCACCGTATTTGCGAGTGAAGGCGGGTTAAGACCATTATACTCTGGAGCGCAAACTACCCAAGCATCTGCAGAAGAAAGGCGCAACATCAAATCAGCCATTCCGTCAAGTGGCATAATAGTGGCCGCTAATTTTGGAGAGAATAGTGGAAACTCAAGTCCACACAAATCAACAATATCTGCTTCGTGGCCTTGTAATTTGAGTTCATCAGCGAATTTCTCAGCCAATTCCATGTTCTTTCCAGTCGACGCGGCCCAAATCGCAACCTTTCCCATGAAAAAGTGGTAGCAATACTAACATTTGAACCATTGGCTGAATATTTGCTTCGTTTCGTGGAACTAGAGCAATTCATCTGAACGGACGAACTTTAGTTTAGTTCTGTAAGCATCCCTAATGATTCGTATAGACTCGGCCCACTACCGAGATAACACATGATGCCTCGTCTGCTTCGGGAATCTTCGGGCTGGGAGTTGTTTCCAGTGGCACAATCGCCAGTGCAACCATCCGCGAACGCGATGTAAACTCGACCCTCTTGATCGATATGCAGGTCGTTGAAATCAAGCAGGTTCCGATTCGAGCCGCCAATATCACGGCAATCACCACTGTTCAGACAGATGCTGCCAACCTGCACCGGATCCGCTGAGGCGCGAACAGTGTGGAATACAGGGTTTGCATCAAGCGCATTCAAACTATAGGTGACATACAGATAGTAACTGACGTTGGAGTTGGCGTAGTGGGCATTTCCAGCCCATGGGTTTCCGTCGATATCGGATTGATTCAATTCACTCGCGTTCTCACTCCCAAGGTAAGTTATCGCAATCCTTCCAGGGTCTCCTGCATCAACCTGGGGGAATACAGACGAGATGACTTCGACTGGGCTGATTCGAATGCTGGTTTGTTCCCAAGAGTCTCCTGAGTCTGTGCTCCGCGACATATACACACCTTCATCTGCTCCAGTCCAGATATGATAGGCATTAGATTCTGTATCCGTTGCAACTTCGGAATTCTTGCGTGGATAAGGTGTACCAACATCCTCGCCCATGGTTCGGTCAAACCAAGACAAACCATTGTCATCAGAAACGATGACGGTGGGTGTTTCAACTCTAGGCGTCACGTATACTGTGCCGTCCGGTGCAGAAGTAATGGCTCCATGAAGCCCACCATTGGTTGTAGCCAATCCGAAAATCTGTCCACCTGCCTCAAACGTAGCTCCACCGTCAAAACTGGTGAAGCAGAAAATGCCTGCGAGTTTGTTGTAACAATAGTACACAGCCGTCTCATAGAGTGCTTGAGAGAATTGACCAGGGATGCCGTACCCACTACTCGTCCATGGGCCAGTAGCCAGTTTGATGTGATCATTGATTGGAGTCGTACCAGAGTCATGTGGATTGCCCAACCAGGATTCCCCATCATCATCGCTCCAGCATATCCAAGATGTCTCAAGACCCTGCATCTGAACAGCGAATATCCTGTCGGTAACAGGATCGACCCAACCCCACGGGTCGTTGGTCTGGAATGCGCATTGAGGACCTGACACGTCCTCCCATGATTCGCCATAATCACAAGAACGCATGACTTTCTCAAGGGCAATGAAGAAAACGCAACCACTGGATGTGACACCAATACTTGGTTCAGGTGCATCTTCACCAACATCACTGAAGTTGAAAATCAAAGGTAGTGGTTCAACATCAACGGGCATACCATCAGCCCCCGTCACAAAGATACCGCCGGAATCAGAAGGTTCGTCCGGCGCCGCCGGAGGCGTATCATTACCGAAACAACCTGAAAGTGAAAACGATGATACTAGGATGCACATCAACAAGGCCTTCACTCGCATATGCATATCGACCACGCATTTACGCAAGTATCTTGCCCCACAATAATCATTGATGTGAATTGAGATGAGCGCTTAAAACTGGCTTTGTAAAAGCCTAAATTTGAGCCGATTGATTAGACTAATCGATAGGCGTATTTTGACACCCAACCAATCATCAAGAGAATCATGAACCATGCAAGAGAAATTCTTGCAATTCGTGATGTGATTGCCTTTCTCCTTCTCTCTTTTTCAATCTCTTCGAGAAGTGGAGCGATGGGGTCAGCCCTGCTCATGTTGACTCGGAGACGTGCAAGAGATTTCAAGCGAGGGGTAACGTGGGCAGTCTGATGAGTGAGGTACCCGAAGGATTCGTGATGCCTGAAATGACAGACCCACGGATACGACCTGCTGCATCTCTAGTGATTACACGTGATAGTGATGACGGGGCTGAAATCCTATTTTGTCACAGAGTTTCCCAAATGCCATCATTTCCTGATTTCTGGGCCTTCCCAGGAGGCGGTGTGACTAGGTACGACCGCGTTGCTGCTGATGATTTATCCCAGTTATCACCTGATGAGGATGGTGCTGCCCTTGCCGCTTTAATGCGGGAAATGGTAGAAGAAGTAGGTTGGACGAATAGTGAAGAAGGCATTGTAATTGTTGACGACAATGTACGAGATGAAGTAATAGAAAATGGCGAAAATTGGTATCCTAGCGTAAAGCGAGGTGACCTTAGTGCAAATTCTAAAGGATTCAAAATTATCTCAATCAGAACTACGCCACCTCTCGCTCCAATTCGGTTTACTAATCGCTTCTTCCACCTACATGACTCAAATCCACCAGAACCAAGACTCCCCAGAGGGCGAAGCGAATTTGATGAATTTCGTTGGTTAACTCCAATGCAAGCACTTGATGCTTGGAATAATAGTGAAATGAGAATTCCACCTCCTCAAATTACTCTTCTTCGTGATATGATTGCATCTCTAGAGAAATCTAGAGGAGATATTGAATCGGCTACATCAACAATGTCTGAAAATCCACCTCATGGTGAACATCGGATAGAGTTCGCCCCTAGCGTTGAATGTGTGCCGCTTTCTACCCACACACTACCTCCTGCCACCCACACTAATTGCTACATCATTGGAGATATGGGGGGCGACCTAGTAGTCGTTGACCCAGCAGCAAAATCCGATGATGGACTTGCATATCTAGAGCGAAGAATCCGAGCAGCACAATCCCGCGGTAGCAAAGTCATTGCCACCATTTTCACTCATCGCCATCCAGACCATATAGGTGATTTGGCTAGGATTTCAGAAATCTACCAAGCACCGATTTGGGCAACTGCAGAGACTCACACCGTGATTCCACCTTGTAATACCGACAAGGTGTTGAAGGAGGGTGATTCATTCACCTTGAGTGGCAGAAAATGGAATGTTTTGGAAACACCTGGCCACTGCCCTGGACATATTTGCCTATCAAATGAAGTGGGCATTATTTCTGGAGATATGGCTGTGATGGTGGGTACAATCCTAGTGCCTCCGAGTGATGGTGACATGGACAAATATCTCTCTAGTCTTGAGAGATTACGTGACTTGAAACCCCCTATTCTATTACCTGCACATGGGCCTCTTTCCCCTGTTCCAGAGAAACTACTGAACCGCTACCTCACACATAGAAGGGCTAGGCACGCTAGGGTATTAGATGCGGTGAAAAATGGAATGAGTGAAATCACTCTAATTGCAGACTACGCTTACGATGACACTCCTGATGCCCACCCAATTCTCAAGGTCGACCAAACACTATCTCATCTTCTCGCTCACAAAAGGGCAGGAGATATTGAACAATTAAATTCGTTTTGGAAACTTACGACACCATGAAGGATTGTGAAGTTCACCAAAGGTCAAGGCGGGAAGGGAAAATGGAAGAAAATAATGAAAATCTGTCAAATATTGTTGATGGACCTACTGCTGAGGATGAAAATGCAGAGGAAAAACCACTGCTTCCGAAAAACTTCTGTTGGACATGGCCTAGTTCCGTTGTAACTTGGATAATTTGGGGGTTTGGGGCGCTTGCCCTTGGCTTTGGAGTAATGACCAGCATTATTTCCTTTCAAGCAGAACCACTCATTTATGGTTCAATCGGATTATTAATTCTCGGTTTTGCTAGCCCGAATCCATTCAATAATATGATGAAAGGCATGTTGCCAGACAGTAGCCAAAGTGGTACATGGTCTGTGCCGCCATTACCACCAATGAACCCTTCAGATTGGCATTTAGATAGAGTGGAATGGAATGAAAAAGTAAGTGCATGGCTACCTGACCCTCTGGCTCGCTATGAGCAGGATGGCCCTGATATACAGGTCAAAGAAGATGGCGAAGAATGGGTCACCTATACTGATGGTGAAGAAGATAAGAGATTTTCTACTGAAACAGAAGCATATGAACAGATGAAAAAAGTTCTCAAAAAGGCTGACACTATTAATTCACAAGAGATGATTTTTGGTGAACACCCACGACATCACCGATACCGCGCATTATACAATACTACACCACCACAAATCACAGCTCGATTCCTATTCCATACATTCGCGGTAATGTTTCTCACAGGGGTTTGGCTTTCCTTCCCAGCAGGAGAAGCGCGGCAATCAACAATGCCATTCTTATTGGCTGGACTAGTAATTGGGGCTGCTTCCGTCACTATCTCTTATTTCCAAAATAAGAGAGTAATGGAAGCATGGGATACAGTGACTTCAATTGTAAAATTCATTGATGCGGGTCATAATGAGTTGGTTGGTCAAGTTAGACCAGCATCATTTGAGCCTTTAGAGACAGTACATGTAGACAACTATCGTGATTCTAGTTGGACTTTTGACAATCTTGTTGGATGGATGTGGACATACAGTGTATACCATTGCTGGCAAGAGAGATACCAAGATAAAGATGGAAAGTGGCATACAAGAACAAAATGTGCATGGAAGTCAATTCGTGATAAAGGAGGGACCTCTCCTTTCCTCCTGCATGATGGTAGTGGTGGATTAATTGTTGACCTACCTACATTCAGAGATTCATCTTTTGGGGGCGCAATTTGGGAGAAGGATAGCCCGGGTAGTAGAGGGGGGAATAACCTCTACACTAAAGGTGATGTTCAAAGGCACAGATGGGTGTTGTACGGATTACAATTAGGTGACCCAGTATACACAATGGCACGCGTCAAAAGTCGACCTCACGATGAGATACCAAGAGGGACTGTTTCAGAAAATGCTAGCAGAGTTCATCACACATTAGTGGCAGTTGGAGAAGATGCACCTCGTCGACATGCAGTCATCCAAAAAGGAACTGAGTTTTCAGTTCTGAAGGCTAAGTCTTCAACGATCAGCCGATATGGTGCAAGCGCTTTCCTCATACTCAGTAGCATTATGTTAATGGTAGCAGCAGTATAATCACTCATCCTCAGCCATTTTCTCTTTCAATGCAGCTAATTCGGCCTTTGCCTTCATCAATTCGGTTTCAGCCTCAATAGCAGCGATTTCATCCTTTAATTCCTCAGTCTTCAAATCTGCATCGGATTTCTTTGACTCAACAAAACTGCCTAAACTTGCCCTTCTATCAAACATCTGTTCAACTTGTTCTCTAGAATATATATCAAACAAGTCAGCCCGCTCAAATCCGAACATACGTGCAACTAGTAGGGTGGGGAACATCTCAGTTACAGTGTTGTAATTCTTTGCTGCTTGATTGTATTCCTCAACTTCATTTGCCATCTTTGCTATTGCTTGAACACCTTCTTCAAGACCAGCAACCAATACATGGTGAGAGGTCAATTCAGGGTTATCTTCTGCAAATGCAAGAACCTGTGGAATTACTGAATCCAATAGGCCATTTGCTGCCATCATATCGGCTCTGTTACCACTACTCTTGGCGGATGCAAACTGTTTGCGCGCATCAATAATCTTGTCATATACCGATGACTCCAATCCTAATTGAGCTAAATCGGTTTCTTCAACAAATGCAATCTTCTGGTCTTTGACTCCTATTTGTGTCTCTAAATTTTGATACTGATTTTCAACTTCATTGCGCAAGTCAACCATACGATTGTATGCACTAATTATCCAAAAAATTAGCATTAACAGTACAATAACGACTACTACCGTTCCTAGCAACAAGATTCCAGCCATGCCCGCGCGAAGGTTGAGTCGCCTATCAGCCTATGGCTGTAAAAATTGGTAAATCAATGGGGTATTTGATGAAGGGTCGGCGCTGGGGTGGTAATTGACACCCGGTGGCCAACAGCAAGGGAAGGTGATGACATGAAAGGACAGATGAGCAGTTTTGATGTCGCAAGAATTGTCGCTGAACTTCGCCCATACATTGGTTCGAGAGCCCGAAAATCGTATCATCCACATTGGGAACAAGTGGTGCTCAGGCTCAACCCGAAGGAGGAAGCCCAGATTGATCTGGTAGTTGTTCGTGGTAAGAGAATCTATCTCTCAAGACGCGACAGACCAATGCCTCCAAACCCCTCTTCTTTCTCAATGCTGATGCGCAAACACCTGATGAATGGTCGTTTTGTTGATGTGCGACAACACGCTTTTGACCGTATTATAACTCTTGATTTTGAGACTAGAGATGGACTACGAAGTCTAGTTATTGAGATGTTTCGCGATGGGAATGTATTGCTTCTTGACTCAGAAGGAGTCATTATTCAGCCATTGACCAATGTGAAATACGCTAAGCGAGTTTTGAAGCGAGGTGAAAACTATGAATTTCCGCCAGCACAAGTTGACCCAAGAACTCTGACGGCTGATGAATTATCGCCGTTACTAGCCAACAGCGATGCAGACATTGTTAGGACATTAGCAAGCCGGGCAAATTTGGCTGGCGCTTATGCTGAAGCAATCTGTGGGATTGCTGAAATTTCTGTTGACAGAATGGCTGTTGACTTAGATGATGATGAAATTACAGACTTGGTCAGCGGTCTACATTCACTAACACAAAAATTAGACCGCGGTGCCGGCGGATTGGTGATTTTGGCGCCAGCCGCGAAAGCACCTTTGCAAGAATCCGGAAACAATCCACTAGGTCTTGATGCAGTCTTTGAAGAACACGCAAGAGAAGCCTTACCATTTTTCTTGCCAGCAAATGACGGCGATTATTCAATCGAATTCCCCACGCTAGCTGCTGCAGTAGACGCTTGGAAAGGCGGCTGGGATGCAACAGCAATGGCACGCCGCCAACAAGAAAAGGCGGCGCAAATGGTTGATGATCGCCAACAACGTGACGATGGAAGTTCACTTGAACGCCGCTTGGCTCAGCAAGAAAGATCAATAATTGGTTTTGAAGCAAAGGGGGAGTCTCAACAACAACTTGGCATCTCAATTCAAGATAATTGGGCTCATATTGATACTCTACTGACCCAAACTTTGTCAGCAATTGAAGCCGAGGGTTGGGATAATATCCGTAGCAAAGTCAGAGATATTGAATGGATTGAATCACTTGACCCTGCCAAGCGAACGATGAAGGCATATCTGCCAGACGAAGATGGCGAGCCTGACCAAAGAATTGAGTTACATATTGACCAAACAGTACACCAAAACGCGCAGAGATATTTTGATGCTGGACGTAAACAAAAGGACAAGACTGTTGGTGCAAAAAAGGCAATTGAAGAGACCCGCGCTAAAATCGCTAGCAGTGAAAAGAAGCGGGCAAAGGAGGACGCTGCTGGAAAACTTCACGCAACCAAGAGAAGTAAGCAATTGTGGATAGAAAGGCACCGATGGGCAGTGGTTGGAGATGGGCACCTCATTTTGGGAGGAAAAGATGCCAAAGGAAATGACACAGTGGTCAACAAATATCTCAAGCGCGAAGACCTGTATTTCCACGCTGACCTACACGGTGCACCATCCTGCGCACTCAAACTCAAAGAAGGTCTAGAGATGGACCCGCACCCCCTTCCAGGATTACCAGAAGGCGTTCCAGCACTACGTTTAACTCAGACTTTAGAGGCTGAAGAATTCTCTGAAAAATGTATCAAAGAGGCTGCTGAATTAGCAGTTGTTTGGAGCCGAGGTTGGTCAGGTGGTGGAGCTGCGGCAACTGCATTTTGGGTTGAACCACCCCAAGTCAGCAAGACTGCTGAAACTGGTGAAGCACTTGGCCGAGGAGCATGGATTGTGCGCGGAAAGCGCAATTGGCTGCGCGATTTGACCATGGAGATGACGTTAGGAATGGCGGTTGTCAACGGGATTCCACTACCGCTGGTTGGCGCTCATGATGCTGTCACAAAATGGTGTGAGCGCTGGGTCAGAATTGGCACTGGAACAATCAAGAAAGAAGCGATGGCCAACAAGATTGCCAAGGCGACCGGCCTAGTTCAAGACGATGTCTTGGCCGCCTTACCGCCAGGAAATGTCCAAATTATCAAAAATAACAACTTGCTGAACGATTGAATCACGATAGGATTTCGTGCAATCTATTCTTATCAGCAGCTTTGCGAATGCATCTTGCAATTCGGCGACCAACACTCATGTGCGGCTCGTTGATATTCATGTATGGCGAGCCGCCAATGCTGATATTACTGCCTGCAACTATGCGCGCACTGACCTCAAAGACTCTGAACTCTAATTTGTCTGTGACAATGGCCTCAAGACAGAATGGCCCGATCATTCCTCGCGCCCCCTCCTCCAACTCGAGAGAAGCGGCAACTGCACCCTCACCAAGACGGAACGCTTCAGGCAGAAGTGACTCTCGTAACACCACTTCTGTGTTACCAGTCACCACAAACGAAGGCTCCAAACCCATGTCACGCAGGTCTCTGAGTGAGCCCAGTTTGTAGAATTCGTCAACATTTGCTTCGTCGCGGCGGTCGATTGTAAGCAATTCTAAGCGACCGATTTCTTTGCCATCTCTTGACATCATGCCTTCAACTTGGTAGCCGTCGTCACAAATCGGGTCATAGAAAAATTGCATGTAGTAACGTGTTCCCAAAATATATTCTTGGATTGTGAAATCTTCTTCTAGGTCGACATTTCGCCTGAAATCTCTGAAATTTCTGGCCACGAAATATCCTCTACCACCCTTAGCGCCAGCGTATTTTACGATGACTGGCCCATCAATATCGTGTGGGTCATCGATGGTTTTTGGCATTGTGCAGCCGCCCAATTCAAGCCATTCGCGTTGGGTATCTCGGCCTGCTTCCCATTTGAGGATGTGGCGGTTACCAAAAGTCGGAACTGCTAATGAACTGAAATTGTCTGGACCTAGATATTCTACTAAAGAGCCATGTGGAATAATGATTACATTGCGCTCTCTGAACCATTCTGCTTTGTCTAACATCTGATTGTAATCATCTAACATTAGCCATTCATCTGGCTCGGCGCCTGGAAACGCTTTGAACATCTTGCGGCGGCCTTCACCAACTGCAATCCCTAAAGTTCTGAAACCTTCAGTCCGAGCGCCGTGAAGAATTTGTAAGGCCGAATGAGATGCGACTACACCGATGGTAATCTCATCAGGATTGTACGCGGAAATCCACTCCGCCAACTGCTCGCCGCTACCTGCCATTAGGAATGGCTGATAGGTCCACTAAATGAGTATAACGCTTCAACTACCCAAAACGCGGGTAGAGTTGGCATATTTTTCCATCTTCATAATAAAAGTCAACTAACGACAATTCGTTAAACCTCTGCCCCAACGGAGAGTTATGGCCGGAAGTAAGACCTACGCAGATTATCTCAACCTTCACACTCTATTGAGCCTTCAAGGAGACGATTCTAAACTTACCAACGATGAGCTACATTTCGTGATTGTGCACCAAAACTTCGAACTTTGGTTCCGCCTTGTGCTTATCGAGTTACGCGCCGCTAGAACCTTACTTCTGCAAGCCACACTTCCTGAAGAGGACGTGCCCCGAATCGTGCACCACCTCAAGCGATGTACCGAAATTTTCCGGCATATGGCTAACCAATGGAAAATAATGGAGACCCTAACACCTCAAGATTTCTTGGCCTTCCGCGATGGACTGGGGACTGCATCTGGATTTGAATCATATCAAATGCGGGAACTTGAATTACTGTTGGGACTTGAAACTAAGCAACGTGTAGCAGGTATGGACCCACTCTCCCACTTCCGTAAGTTAGCCGAGCGCGGTGGTCCAGATGCTGAAGTCCTGAAAAGGTTGGAAGCTGAAGAAGCAATGCCGGCACTTGGTGATATATTGGCAGAATGGTTGCTTCGAACACCAATTCAAGGGTCACTTGCTGGCGATGAGGGTGACGAGGAAAAAGTAAGTGAATTTGTTGATGAATATTTGTCTGTACACAAGAAAATCGGCGATGATGCGGTCGCTAGAATGACCCGCCACGGAGTTGACAATATTGAGGCAGTGGAGGCAAGATTTGCCGGTGCTCATGAAGCCGCAATTGATTTTCTAAAGCCTGAGGGGGTGGTTTCCCGCTCTAGGGCAGGTTTGTTGTTCATTGAATCCTACCGAGAACTACCCCTTCTTGCTTGGCCAAGAATATTGGTTGACACACTAGTTGAACTTGAGGAATCACTGGTTCTTTTCCGAACCCACCATGTACGTATGGTTGAGAGACTGATTGGACGCAGAGTAGGCACTGGCGGTTCATCCGGAGTTGACTACTTAGAAGCGACACTTCAGTATCGTGTCTTTGGTGACCTTTGGGCTGTTCGCACTATTCTCATCAAGAGAGAAGCGCTTCCTGAGTTGCAACAACCTGAATTCTATGGTTTTGCTTGACATAACTAGATCTTAACGTTTGACGGTATGATTGAAAGGGCGAACCCTCGCGGTGCTAAACAATGACAGACCCGGTTATTTGTGCAGTCGCCCGAACCCCGGTTGGGAAATTCCGTGGTGCTTTGCGGAATTATACTGCTACCGAACTCGGCTCGCTTGCTGTCACAGAACTGCTGGAGCGAGCAGGCATATCTGCCAATTCAGGAATAGTTGACGAAGTTCTGTTTGGACAAGTCTTGCAAGCCGGCGAAGGCCAAGCACCTGCTCGCCAAGTTGCATTAGGGGCTGGATTACCAAATTCAACCCCCTGCACTACCATCAACAAAGTATGCGGTTCAAGTCTGAAAGCTGTGATGATAGCCGCTTCAGCAATTCGCGCCGGCGAATACGAAGTTGTAATCGCTGGCGGCATGGAATCTATGACAAATTCGCCACACTTCGCCCAACAAACAGGCAGAAATGAGTATGGCGAGATGAAAAGTGTGTTGATTCATGACGGACTCTGGGATGGCTATAACGACCAACACATGGGTAATACAGGCGAGAAAGTAGCCTGTGATTTTGACATTTCAAGGGAAGATTCCGACAAATATTCAGTCCGTTCACACAGACTTGCGCACCGGGCTTGGGAAAGTGGTTTGTTTGAGTGGGAGGCTTTTCCGGTTCAAGGGGTTGACAGGGATGGAAATTCAATGATGTTAGTAAACGACCAGGGAATTCGTGCTTCTACCAGTGTAACTGAATTAGGTGAGTTGAAACCTGTTTTTGACGATGCAGGACAAGTGACGGCTGGAAATGCCAGTCAAATTTCTGATGGTGCTTCTGCCGTTCTAGTAGTGAGTCGTGACAGGGCTGAGGCAGAAGGCTGGGAAATCCTAGCCTCTATTGTTGACCAATCAACTTCTGGACTTTCACCTGCCGATGTGATGACCGCGCCTATTCCAGCAGTGAGAATGCTGTTGGAGAGAAATAATCTGACTATAGATGATATTGATGTTGTTGAGCACAACGAAGCCTTCGGGTCCGCGAGTTGTGCAGTTGCCAAAGAATTGGATATTCCTTATGAAAAATTCAATGTTCACGGTGGTGCTATCGCTATTGGACATCCACTGGGCTCAACTGGAACTCGCTGTCTAATGACCCTAATAAATGCCCTTAGAACAACTGGTGGCAGTAAAGGCATTGTGACTATTTGCCTTGGTGGCGGTAACGCTGTCGCCGTATTAATCTCAATTTGATTAATATCGGTTCAATCCAAGTGTGGATCAACATCAATTGGGATGAGATGCTTCTCATATTCTAGAGTAGCAATCTTGAGTGGGTCAAGAACGAAACGGATGTTCGCTTCTTCAACTCCGTAAAGGGAGACTAACTCCTCTCGGAAATTAACTCGCAACTCCTCTTCGGTTGCATAAAGTGGCGCTCCCATGCTGATTTGCAGAGCCCGTGAACCGATGATTCTTGCCTTTTCAAAACGGGTGTGTGGTCTCTTTGGTTTTACCATTGGCTATCACCTACAGACTATGTCTGTGTGATTGGGGCGAGAGCCCCTCTTTGATAAGCCATTCGGGTTCAATTAGCAATCATTCTTCATCATCTTGTGATTGTAATAGCGCTTGCTGCTTGCGGAAAAGCACCGGAACGGTGTGTCGCATTGGAATCAAAGCGAGAATGAAAATTAGTATAGAAAATACTGCAATAAATTTGGGTGAGAGGGAGCGAACACTCTCTGGTTCACTCCATGTATCGGGAAGTCCACCAAACAAGGGAATTTCAGAACCAGCCTCTAAGTTGACTTCTCCTGACACTCTCACTATTGCTGACAAGGATAGGTTTCCTGCACCTGTTCGATTGATAGAGAAGGTCTGCTCATTTTCGCCAGATAAGTTAGTCAAACCACTTCGCACCACTTTGTCAATAGTTTGGGTTGTGCCTGGCCAAACCACCTCATCTTGTGTAATTAAAAAGTCAACTATTACGTCACTTTGGGAGGTTAAATTCCAGTTTATTGTGACATTGTCGCCAGCCATTTGCCAAGAGAAATCAAGGTTGGCGACACCTTGTATTGGCAGATTGTTTCCAGATAGGTTTGATAGTAGAGATTGCAGGTCTATTACCTGTTTATCACCCAATAATGTCCAATGACCATCAACGATTATTGAGGGGTAACCGCTAAGGCGATATTTTTGATAAACATCGGAACTTACACTTGTTGCTAACTCGTCAGGGCTGTCAAGTGATGGATGCAAGGATATTGTCTTGACATCAGGCCACCAAGTCTCTAATTCTTCGACTTCATCTTCTGCAACACGACATGGAACACACCACGTCGCAGTATGGAGTTCAACAAGATGTGGTGAATGCTCAGCATTACTAGAATTCCCAGTACCGTCGTAAATTGGCATAGACATCACCATGACTACTTCCCCGGGAGCTAAATCCACACTCTGACTTCCTGCTAATACAGGAGTTGTTACTGAGCCTACAGAAATTATTGAAGAGAGCAGAATCAGCATCGCGGCGAGTAAAATTGGTAATTGATTGCTCGCCATCTGAAACAGTCGCGGCCGTTTGTTGATATAGCGGCTACCATAACGAGTGTGCATGGGGAACTGGTTGCGAGCATGCAACATTCCCCTACTGCTCGGAGTAATGGCATTGGCTGTTATCCTGGCCGGTGGATTTGTCAGAATCAATGACGCTGGAGAATCATGTCCCGACTGGCCCACTTGTTTTGGCACCCTTGGATTTGATGTCAGTGAAGCTGACCAAACAGCATGGTACGAAAGTACTGGTGAATATGATTCACGCGGGGAAAATTACCGCTACACATCGTTTGAAATATTCACAGAATGGTTTCACCGACTGCTAGCAACTGGTTCAGGCGCCGTCGTACTTGCTGGCCTTTTCATGGTTTACAAAAATCGTGAAGAACTTTCAGATGAAAATTGGTTTGCCGCCAAAACCGCCCTCATAATCGTTCTTGCACAAGGCGGTCTTGGCGCCATCACCGTCATCTTTGACAACCACTCATGGTCAGTTGTTCTGCACCTAGTTTTCGCTCTTGCTTACACTATTTGGCTGTTTTACTGGTGGTTGCTCTGGTTACGGGATGTTGGCGAATTCCCCAAATGGGCAACTGTTTCAAGCACCATATCTAGTGAGGAAAAGAAAAACTTCGGAATTTACACTCTTGGCACTTTACCCGTACTCTTACTCGGAGTTTGGGTAGCGACTGGTGGGGGTGGCTCATTCAACACAGGATGTTCGGTGGGCTGGTGGCAAGGATGGCCACTTTGTCAAGGGTCACTCATCCCAGATATTATAGGAAATATTGCTGTGTTCGTAGCATGGATTCACAGGGTTGCTGTTTTGGTAGTTGGTATTTGGCTGATGAAAGGATATTTTGACCTAAAGAACCGACTAAATGGTGAAGGAAAAAACCTACAATTAGCATTTGGAATTGCTATTCTCGCTTTTACTGTAAATATCATAGTTGGAGCTTCGTATGTGATTCTCGCAGCAGGCGAAGGATTCCCTGAACTTCTTTCTTTAGCACATCTCTCTTTTGGGACTGATGTCGTTCTCCTGTTAGGGCTTGGATACACCATTTGTCATCTCAACGAATAGTGTGATTGATAGATGGGGTGCGGCCCGACACCGATTAATGGCTGAGGCCGCACCTGAGATTGACAGCACTAGCACCATCGGTGCCTTAGTTGCTCTAACTAAGCCAGTGGTAATTTCGTTACTTCAAGTGACGGCTCTTTCTGCAGTTCTGATACATGATATAATTCAGTACCATCTCGGTAACGGATTTGATGTAATGGCAACATTGTGGACTTGTTTTGTGGTCTTCATTGGCGGCTTTCTAACTGCAGGAGGGGCTAATTCAATCAATATGTGGTATGATGCTGACATTGACCCATTCATGGGGCGCACCGCTGAGCGCCCAGTACCAGCCGGAAATGTGACTGCAAGTACTGCATTACTCCTCGGAATATTTTTGGCAATTATTGGTACAATTTGGTTGATTGAAATGGCCAACGAAGTGGCCGCATTCTGGGCCGCTTTCAGCGTATTATTCTATGTGATAATTTACACCATCTGGCTAAAACGACGTACTAGCCAAAATATTGTGATTGGTGGAATTGCGGGTTCAACACCCCCTCTCATTGGTTGGGCAGCAGCAAATGAATCCTTGTCAATGGCTCATGCTTTTGATTTCGGGGCTGTGATAAATCTTGGAGCCGCACTCCCTTGGTTAATGTTCATGCTCATTTTCCTTTGGACACCACCGCACTTTTGGGCTCTAGCCCTGTTCCGTGACCGCGAGTATTCTAAGGCGAAAGTCCCAATGCTACCATCGGTCAAGGGAGGTAAACATACGATTTCAGAGATGCGAGTTTACACTGCACTCCTCATTGGAATCTCTGCTATGTTCATTGACCCAATCATGTGGGGTTTCCCACGCGACGATGTGTGGAGTACTGGCTGGGCAATTTCGACTACCTACTTTGCTTGGGCCCTGCTCCTGGGTATTTGGTATAACCAATCTGTGCTCAATATTGACCTCAGAGAACCTCGCGATGATAAGGGGAAAATCCCTTCTGCATTCTCTTCCTTCATGATATCAATGAAGTACCTTGCACTATTGTTCGTAACAATGGTGATGGTTGTAGCATCATTTTATGTTGGATTGATTGTGCTTGCAGGAGTTGCAATGATTGAAGTCTACAGACATTGGAAAAATGATCCAACAAATGGGATTGAAACACAGTCAAAACCTGTCCAGTCAATAACGGAATGAGTCGTTGAGTCTTTACCAAAGGAGTGCCTCTGCGCGCCTGCGGGCGCAGGCGCTGCGACCACCTAGGGTGATTAACAATGCAAGAGAGTGACCTTGTCTATGATTGGAATGTAGTTAACTACGATTTCAATAGAAATCCATCAAATCACCCGCATGGGGTGTGGTTTGACGATGAAACTTTGCGCGACGGACTTCAGAGTCCAAGCGCTAGAAACCCAACTATTGAGCAGAAAATTGAGCTACTAAATTTCATGGAAAAACTTGGAATCCAAAAAGTTGACCTTGGATTACCAGGAGCCGGTCCTTTCCATATTGGTCATATTGATGCGATGTTGGCTGAAATCAAACAGAATGACTTCCAAATTAGACCTGGGTGCGCAGTTCGCACCATGATAGGTGATATTGAACCACTTGTCGAATTGCAAGCAAAACACGAGATGCAAATTCAAGCTAGTGCTTTCCTTGGAACCTCACCAATTCGCCAATACGCAGAGAATTGGACGATGGATAAGATTCTCTCAACCGCGGAAAAAGCAGTCACATTCGCAGTTGACAATGATATTCCAGTGATGTTTGTGACAGAAGATACAACTCGCTCAAAACCAGATGAAATCAAACAAGTTTACACACGGGCAATCGAGTTAGGTGCCGACCGTATTTGTGTCTGTGATACTTGTGGGCATGTGACCCCAAATGGGGTTACTCAACTTCTCAGATTTGTTCAAGATGAGGTTATTCCCGATGCTGGGGTGAAAAGAAGAGACATTGAGGTCAATTGGCACGGCCACCAAGACCGAGGTTTGGGTGTCGCCAATAATTTGGCAGCAGTAGAGGCTGGTGCGGACGTAATCCATGGAACTGCCTTAGGTGTTGGAGAGCGAGCAGGAAATGCCCCTCTTGACCAGACTTTGGTAAATCTAAGTTTGATGGGTGTTATCGAAAATGATTTGACTTTACTCAATGACTACATGCGTAAGGCTCACGAATATGTTGAGGTGGCTTTACCTCGTAATTATCCTGTATTTGGCGCTGATGCGTTTGAAACCGGCACTGGAGTCCACGCATCAGCTGTAATCAAGGCGATGGCTAAGGGTGACCACTGGTTGGCTGACCGCGTCTATTCAGGAGTACCTGCCAACGATTTTGGGCTTGAACAAGTGATCAGAATTGGCCATATGTCAGGTAGGTCAAACATCATTTATTGGTTGGGCAAAAATGGTTACGATGTAAATGATGATTTGGTGGCGCATCTGTTTGAAGTCGCTAAAAATCAGCGCAGGCTGATGAGTGACGATGAAGTCAATGCGGCAATATCTGCCTTTCAAGCAGAATAGGTCCCTTTTCAGTTCTAGTATCGATGCTCATACTTGGCCCTTACAGGGGTAAGTGCTAATTGGGACCTGAGTGGCGTTTGGGTTATGCGATGGGGTTTTGTTGTCACCTTGCTCATACTCTCAACTCTTGCCCCACTGGTAAACGCCTTCGAACCAGTAAAAGAGAATGGCTCGATGTTAGGCGCACCGCTTTCTGATGAAATGGAGGATGCACCCATCACATACGGTTTTTCACCGGCTGTAAGGTCTGCCTTCGCAAGAGTTAGTGATTTGTCACAATATTCTGATGCTGAAATGGCTGGTGTAGAGCAGTGGGTGGCCGTCAGCGCAACTCCCTTAGGGCAAGAGGCTCGTCACTTGCCAAACACTTGGATTATTGATGTTGAAGATATGCCGATCTATGAAACACATGGGTCTATTGGAGTGGTGGCAAAATTTGCTGAAATGCAATCTAGTGGAGTGATTGAAGTTGCATATCCATTGGTGCAGTGGACGGCATCGAAAAAACTGATTCCTAATGATGCCAAATTTTCTGACCAGTGGCATTTGCAGAATACTGGACAAACTAGTGGCACTTCTGGTGAAGATGTCAACATCACTAGTGTATGGGACAATTACACCGGTGCCGGTGTAGTTATCGGAATTGTTGATGATGGATTGGATTGGAACCATCCTGACCTAGACGATTATTATCAGAGTACCCTTGATTACGATTATTGCGGAAATGATGGTGACCCGAGCCCGTCAAACTGGGATGGTCACGGTACTTCTGCGGCTGGAGTCGCTGCTGCAGTTGGCAACAACAGCATTGGTGTTTCAGGGGCCGCACCTCAAGCAGGATTGGCAGGAATACAACTAATCTCTTGCTCACTATCTGACTCAAAAGAAGCAAACGCCATTACTCATCTTTCTCAATCAATTGACATCTACTCAAATTCATGGGGCCCAAGTGACAATGGATACACATTGGAAGCACCTGGCCCATTGATGTTAGCGGGATTTGAATCCGATGCTTACCAAGGCCGTTCAGGCCTAGGCAACATCATCACTTGGGCGGCCGGAAATGGCCTTGCCAATGACGATGACTCGAATTATGACGGCTATGCCAACAGCCGCTTAACCATCGCAGTGGCCGCAACCACTCATTACGGTGACAACGCTTGGTACTCAGAACCAGGCGATAACATCCTTGTTGCCGCACCCTCGGACGGCGACGGCGAAGGTATAACCACAACCGACATCGAAGGTTCCGGTGGCTACACTAACAACGACTACAACGACAATTTCGGTGGTACGTCCTCAGCAACCCCTCTAGTTTCTGGAGTAATTGCCCTGATGCTTGAGGCGAACTCTAACCTCACTTGGAGAGATGTTCAACATGTGTTAGTCAACTCAGCGCGCGTCAACGACGCGTCAGACTGGTCATGGAACATCAATGGTGCAGGACACGATGTTAGCCACAAATACGGATTTGGAGTGATAGATGCTGGAGCCGCAGTCGCTCTGTCTTCTAATTGGACGACTGTAGAGAATGAAAGTAACTACACCAGTGGAATGCAAAGTTTGGGTGCTGCAATTCCTGACGCTACCGGCACAGCCACAACTCATACAATTACGATAAGCCAGGATTTACTGCTTGAATCCGTTGATGTGATTGCTGATATTGACCACAACAACCGCGGCGACCTCGAAATCATATTGACTTCACCTAGCGGTACAGAATCATTCCTAGCTACTGAGCACAATGACAACGGTAACGACTACAACAACTGGATGTTTTCTTCCGTCCACTTTTGGGATGAGGGAAGTGTCGGGAATTGGACTATCAGCGTTGAAGACAAGAGTAGTGGCACTTCTGGCACCTTCAACGATTGGGAATTAATCATCCACGGCACAGAATTGAGTCGTGACAGCGATTTAGATGGGCTTCTTGATGATGCTGAAATTGACAATTACAGCACCGACCCGTTTGACAACGATACGGATGATGACTTCCTCAACGATGGTTTGGAGGTGCTAAATTACTCAACCGACCCACTCAACCCTGACAGTGATGGTGATGGGCTACTAGACGGTGTGGAGGTTTTCGTCAACGGAACTGACCCTCTAAACAACGACACAGATGGTGACGGAATGCTAGACGGCTACGAAGTTTTCACCTCTTTTTCCGACCCTCTATTCTACGATAATGACAGCGATTCAGACGGCTGGTATTGGTTTGATGATTGTAATGACACAAACCCCGAGGTCCATCCTGCAATGAACGAGTCACTGAATGGCATTGATGATGACTGCGACTCTTGGATTGACGAGGATTTCAACGGCACTGACAGCGACTCCGACTTGCTTGTAGATTGGGAGGAATACTACAATTACAGCACGAATTACACTCTTTGGGATACCGATGGTGATGGGCTTTCGGACGGTGATGAGGTCTTGAATTGGGGGAGCGACCCACTCACTTTTGACAATGACACCGACCAAGATGGCTGGTACTGGTTCGCTGACTGTAACGACACAAATCCTTCACTTTTCCCCGGAAATGTGGAATTACTTGATGGGATTGACAACGATTGTGATGATGCAATTGACGAGGATTTCTATGGCCAAGACAGCGATGGAGATGGACTGTTTGACTTGGACGAGTACAACCTGATTGGCACCGACCCGTTCCACAATGACTCCGACCGTGATGGGATATTAGATGGGGATGAACTGCTGGTCACACACACTGACCCGCTATGGCCAGACTTGGACGAAGATGAGGATGGGTTCCGCTGGTTCGACGATTGTGACGATAATGACTCCTCACGCTCACCTAACATCAATGAAACATGGAATTGGATTGATGATGATTGTGATGGTGACATCGATAACGATGTGAACCGTTCTGCTCATGTCCAGTTATATATCCAACCAACCCCGCTCAATAACTCCAGTTCAATCTTGAATAGTTCCTACCAGAAGTTCATTATGCTGGTCTGGGTTGATGACGTGCCTTTCACCGTTCTCGACTTGCTGAACAACTCTGTAGTGCACTGGACTCTGACCTGGCCCGATGGTTCACAAACATCAATCATTGGTGAATACATCATTGATTCTAGTAATGAGGGGCTGGTTTACAGCACCGATTCAATCGACTGTTCAGAACCGCTGGGATACTCGGCTATCGAGCAGGTGCTCTGTCCTAGACACAACGAAACGGTCGGCCCTTGGGTCGTGACCTTCACCCTGACTGACGGCGAGGAGGTGGTAGAGCGTAGTTGGCCTCTGTTCTTCGAGGTCTGGAACCCGCCTGTCGAAGATGCCATTGAGAATGGAAATAATGGGGATGGGAACACTGATAGTGACACAAACAACGAAACTGGTGAACTTGGTTTAGGTGGCCCAACCATTTCAAATGAAATTGTTATCGGATTGGGGGCTGTACTCGTTCTTCTCATTGTATTCATGATGCTAACTCGGAAAAAACCACCAAAAGGACGACCAACGCTGAGGATGCCAGAATTACGTCGGTGATATATTTTCAAAATAATGAGGTACCGAACAAGATTGAGAAAGCAGCTGCACCAAGTACTACGACTACTGCAATTCCAACAAGAACCCAACTTACGACTTCAGTTAACTGCTTAGCATGCTCATGTTCAGCAGGGGTGGTATCTAATCGACGATCACCTTTAGCGGCTCTAGTTGCCTTGGCGATTTCCTCTGTTGTCTGGGTTGAATCTGATTTCTTACGAAGGCTTTCCAGTGAGTCACCCTCAATCATCTCGGCTAACTTGCTCTCAACCTCAGATTCCAATATTGACTCTTCAGCAGGTGTCCAGCCAACCTCTTCCATGTTCTCTCCTCACTTTACCGAAATACATGGAACTATTCAAAACATACTACAAAAATATTAGACATGAACTTCCAATAACTAGTGAGAATAATCAAAATTCTTCTTCGGAATCCTCTTCTTCTGCAGCCGCTGGAGATAACCTTTCACTTTCTTGTGGCCAATCTCTTTGCCATTCTGAGTCAACATCTCCACCTTGCCATTGGCCCAGAATCGATATCTCGTCTACTTCGTATTCCTCACGCCATGGTGGCTCAGCTACGCTTCCACTAACTATCAACCGATTTTTCTCATCAAGTTGACTTTTGACTAATTTCACGCCTCTAGAAATCGGCAGTAAGTGGCCCACTGGAGTTCCAGCAGTTACGAACGGATTTGTTGCCGAACAAATCAGAAGCCCGCGTTCCGGAGATAAAATATCAGCACTCATCCCCGGTTTATGTGGGTCAACTATTCGACCAATAATATCGCCCTTCTCAACAAATGAACCTGACTGGACAAACATGTCAACAAGTCCACCCTCTTCGGAGCGAATCCATGTTGACCCAGAAGCTAGTAACCGGAAACGCGGTCGATTAGGATAACCTGGGATTACCTTCAGTGAGCGTAGCACATTGAGAACCCCATAGACAGCAACCTTCACTGCTTCATGATCGGTCAAAGTAGCACCTCCACCTTCGTAGGTGATGGCCCCAATTCCTTCCTCCGTGGCATTTCTCCTAAGTGTCCCTCGTGGCCCCTTTGAATCAAGTACCACTTCAACACCAAATGCTCTAGCAACCCTATTACTCTCAGGATGAGCGAGATTTGCTCTTACTTGTGGCAAATTTGTCCTTCCCCTTGCGGCTGAGTGTAAGTCAAGTAAGTAATCGGTTGAAATGATGAGGTTTTCCCAAATTTTGTCAGCAACTCGGCTGGTAGTGTTACCCTCAACAGTACCGGGAAATTGACGATTAAGGTCGCGTCCGTCTGGGAAATATCGATTATGTCTCCTATATCCAGGAGGATTTAGAACTGGAACAATGCGAATTGTGCCAGCCATCGCAGATGGGTCTAGAGCACGCCCAGACCCGGTCATTGACTCTTGGCAGAGCATACTACAAGCAAGTGGCCCAACTAATTCATCCCCGTGAATTGCCCCCGTGATTGTTACTACTGGCCCTGGACGGGCTCCATGAATGACTGTGATAGGAGTATCCCAACTCTCACCGAGATTAACATCGAGAAGTGGCATTGAGATTCTGCGAATTGAATTGGGTTTTACTCTCTTATTTGCGATACGATGTTGTTTTGCACCTTCAGCACGGTCCCAATCTCTGCGTTTTCTTCTCTTTGCCTTGGATAGTGATTTCTCAATAGTAGCGCGGCGCTCTTTAGGAATTTGATTACTAACTTTGAGCGTTGCCTTTTTCGTCTTAGCCACTTTTGGCTTTGATTTAGACTTGGTATTGGTCTTCTTTTTACCCTTAGGCTGTGATTTCTTTGCTGATTTGGCCTTGGTGGTGGCCTTCTTTTGGCCCTTAGGCTGTGATTTCTTTGCTGATTTAGCCTTCGGCTTAGATTTTTCCTTGATATTAGTTTTTGATGTTTTTGAGGATGTTTTTGCTTTCGTGGTTGCTTTTTTGGCCTTAGTTGCCTCTTTGGGCACCTTCTGTGGGCCATCAATATCGGTAGAATCGGAGTCATCTTTTGCAGGCACTAAACCTCACCCATCCAAGCCGTAGCGACTCCGCTAATCGTTGCTAACACTGATTAAACAAAAAGCCGCCGATAAAATTCTCATCAATATCATGTATTTCTCACCCCCATGGAGGGGCAAAAAAGATGGGTGGTCCGCCTAGCGGGTAGGTGATGGCTGACGAAGAGATGGGTGTTCAGAGAGAATTTGCACCCTCATCAATCTGTTTTGGCTGTGGACCTGCCAATCAAAAAGGATTGAAGATAAATTCAACTAGAACTGAAGATGGTTTGGAATTATGGTTCACCACTTCGGATGAACATCAGGCATTTCCTGGAATGGTAAATGGTGGGATTATTGGAACTTTACTTGATTGCCATGGGAATTGGACTGCTGCAATAGCACTAATGGATGCAAGTGGAGACACTGAACCACCTTGTACTGTGACAGCATCTTACACTGTTCAACTCCATCGTCCTACACCTGTAAATGTACCACTGCACGTAACTGCGAGAGTAAGTGAACTTGCTGGAGATAGAGCAAATGTTGAGATGGAGTTACACGCTGAAGGAAAACTCTGCGCGAAAGGAAAGGGTTTGTTTGTCGCTGTAAGTGAAGGCCATCCTGCTTTCCACAGATGGAGTTGAAGGACATTGGTAGATACATCACTTGAATTCCTGCGCTTTCGAGTGATGGGAATTATGTCACAGATGGAATCTCTAAATGGGAAAGACCTACAACCATTGGCAAGCATTCCTTTAGGACGATTACGACGAAATGCAACAAGACTCCATGGTGTTTGCCGCTTCAACAAAGGTGTAGATAAGCGAGATGTAAATCTCTCCCCAACTGATGTTAGAGAAGTCGCATTGCATCCTGAATCTCTGAAAAGTGAATGGCTTCAATATGCTGAATTTCTGATGTTTCATGAATTTCTTCACGCTCTAGGTCATGGTGGCCATGACAGTGAATTCAGGCATTTAGAGGCACAATGGCCCGACAAAGAAGCAAAACAGATGGGTGTCAATTTTGCAGTCCACTTGCGAAAGCATAATGCAAAATTTACTTGGAAATGTCCAACTTGTGATTGGCAAACTGAGCGTTCAGTACGCTCTGCGGGTCGCTACCTTTGTCGCAGTTGTAAGGTAAAATTAGTTGATTTCGTTTTGACAGCGAATTAATTCTGATTTCACAAACGATTCAGAACATTCTTCATTACTGCGATGGGACTCGATTCTTTCTGATGGTGAAGCCTACCTCTGCAAAACGCGGCTTTGCCACTAGTGTTCTACTAGTTCTGATTCTCGGATTTCTGTCTCCAACTACAACAGCAGAACTCTCTCAATCAACTACTACTCTCAACCTAGCTTGCTTGTCCGATTCAAGTTGCCTGCTTGATAACGCTGAAATTGGAGTTGATGTAATGTCTCGGCAAGAAGATTCTGCGTCTCCGTTGTCTCCAAAAACTGTGAAAATTGAATTCATCATGAATCCAGAGCAAATCCATCTTGCATTACTACCAATAATGATTGATGAATTGGTGATTGACTTTCGTATTCGCGAGGATACTGCAGGAGTGAGTTCCCCTGACCTAGTGGTTGAATTCTGGGCTGGGCCAAGTAGCAATAGTTGGACTCTATCAGGAGGCAGTCCAACTTCTCCAAAAACCGGCACCTATCAATTAGAAGATGCCGAACTAGATCTCTCACGTGGCCGATTAGTAAGACCGGGGGATGGGGTTGGACTTTCTATATCATTTGAAATTACAGAACCAATAACTTGGGAACTATACCTTAGAGGTGAATCTAGGATTATCATCCCAATAGAATGGAGTGCAGACATCGCTTCAGCAAACGTCGATGAGCCGAGCAGTGCAAGCAATCCGGTTATTGTTGAAGATGTTGAAACGATATCAAAAGGTGCACTTCTAGACGCTGACCAAGACTGTTTTAGATTCCAACTACCAGACCATTTGAGAGCAATGACGATGGTCATTCACTGGACCTCAGTACCACTCGAGATTGAGCAACCCCACACTCCACCTGAGTTGATTAGAGAAGGCGGGAAAACGCCTCGTAATCCAGCTGTAAAAACCACTTTTGAAGCTGGTCAACAAATTACCGAAATTTTCTATGAGGACCCCCCTGATGGAAGCTATTTGGCTTGCTGGTCGGGCGAGAATAACCATTTTCAAGAATATTCGTGGTTCGGAAGATTATCGTATGAGGGATTGGGAAGTGCGTCTCCTACACAATTCTCAGGAGATGCAAATTGGCTCGCAGGTGAGGCGTGGGTCGGGGAAGTAGAGCATACTTCAACAGGCATTGTACCACACGGATTCACATTGACAATTGGCTTAATCGGCACGGTTGCCGGACTATTGGCGTATACAATCCCTAGCAATAATCCTTGGTCAAAGCGTTATGTTCTACCTGTAGCACTGTTGTTGTTGATTGTTGGAGGCGTTACTTCACCACTTGTTGGCATGACTGGAGAGGCACCTCTTGAAGGTGAATTGACTCTTGATGAGGTGTTAGCGAATCGTATGGCAACAGTTGATGACGCCGGTCAATCCGAATCAAATGCGAATGCTGCAGCGGGATTCTTTGGCTTGGAATCAGGTGAAATTCTGTCTCTCAGGATGCATATTACAGGAGTACACCCAAGTGGTGATGGCAGATGGCAAATTCACACGGAAGAAATGGAGAATATTAGACTTGATAGTCATGTATTCGGTTGGGTTAGTGACCATCCAATGGGTGCAACTGATGAGGTGAGATTCATTTTACAAGCAGGCCGTTCCCTCACTCTTGACTTACTGATGTTAGAGGCTTTACTCGTAGTAGATGAGAAGCCCGCTGGAGAATTAGTACATATTGAATGGCGAATGACATCTACACAGCCTGCTGGCTCAGCCACCGAGCCAATTTGGTCCACTCGCCCTGACTCTATTTCTTCCTCTGATTGGTCAACACTTCAAGATGAACTCTATCCACAATTATTGACGATTTCATATTGTGACTGCGGAATTGATGGAATGGAGGTAAGTTGGAGGTCAAGCGACATCTTTGATGCCAATAGTATTCCTCAAGTTGAAGGAATTTCAGTTGCCACAGGATTAGTATCTAATGAGAATTTATGGCTTGCTTGTGGTATCGGTTTACTGCTATTTGCTGGTGCAATTGAATATTATAGGGTAAAATCGGCTGAAAACCTTGCAAAAAAATACCTTTGAAATCGTTCAACAAGTCGCTATAAGAAAGAATCATGTTGTTCTTTTGATTCAATCAATACTACCCAGGATATCATCCAACATTTTCTTTTCTTCGTCATCAATAATGCCATCATCAAGCGCATCGCGAATTTTCCCTCGCTCTTCCTCAGTAAGATTAGCAGCCTGCATAGCACCTTCAATCAAAGCCATTTCAGCGGTTGTAACCTTACCATCTTGAACGGCACACTTGATTGCAGCACGTGTGGCAATCCTTGCAGCTTGTCTGGGTGGAATTTCTAGAGCAGCAGAAAGTAGAGTCAGTTCGTCGTGTTCATCCTGTGTGAGAACACCATCCTCGTAGGCTCTATGATAGGCCTCAAGTAGAAACTTTCCATATTGATCAGGATGCAAAAGAACATCCCTAATTAAGCCATAATCAACTACTCTCTTCGACACAACGGGTGATGAGGCCACAAGTGAGGTGCGTATCTCCTTCACTGCCATATCTTTCAAACCGTGACCAACCCATGCTAGCCCTAGTGCAATTACTCCAGAACCAAGCCACTGCATTGTTACCGGTGCGAAAAGTGAGCCTGGATGCATAAGTTGATTGAGTCCAATGACGATTAACAAAGAGCCCCAAAACATCTCTAGCCAGTCGTTGACATCTCTCTCATCAGCGAGGTCATCTAGTGTTGGCTCATCCTCTGTCATCATTTTGACACGGTGCACAATACCCCTTCAAACTATCCACTTAATCAACCGATATTTATGCTGAAGGCGGGGAATTGCCTATTGTCAACAATCGACTTACTGGTGAAAATATTGAGTTGATTTGGAGGTTTATACTTCGTATATTTTTTCATTTATTGACTAATTACTTTGTGAGAAAAGTGAATTTCCATCGCTATCCTCTTGAACCTTGGTTTCTAGACTTGCTTGCATGGCGAAGGAAACGAGTGGTTCTCCCTCTCAATTCGGCTTGCCTAAAAAAATGGTTGAGTTTCTCTCAGACGTCTGGGGAATTACATCTTTCCATCCCCCTCAAATTGAATCTTTACCAATAGTACTAGCCGGTGAAAATTTACTGTTGGCTGCTCCAACTGCTAGTGGAAAAACACTAGTAGCACAGTTGGCAATTTTCAAAAAATTAATTGAAATTGAGCCGGGTAGTAGAGCAATTTACATCGTCCCATTGAAGGCATTGGCAAGTGAAAAAGTTACTGAAATGGAAGAACTTGCCCAGCCCCTTAACCTAACAGTTGGTATTGGTATAGGCGACAGGACTTCTGAAAATCGTAAGATTGATGAGGCTGACATTATTGTTTGTACATCTGAAAAATTTGATTCACTTCTTCGTAACCGGAACAATTTTCTTGACAAAGTAAGCATAGTAATCGCAGATGAAATCCATCTTGTAAATGATGCAAGCCGCGGGCCAACGTTGGAAATTAATCTAGCTAGAATCATGCACGAGAAGCCTGATGCACAGATTGTTGCATTATCGGCCACTGTTGGTAATTCTCAGGATGTGGCCGATTGGTTGAAGGCGAAACTAGTTGTTTCGAATTGGCGACCAGTACCACTTCGTTACGCTACTTTGGCAGATTTACAAGTAGAAGTGCGGAAAGAAATCTGTGGGGATGCTGTAGATGTACCACTGCCTCCACCGAAATTACTTGAAGGCCCAAAATCAAACCAAATCTGGGCCGTACTTAATGACACCATCCAAGATGGTGGTCAACTGTTATGCTTCGTCTCAACAAGAAAATCGGCTCAATCTGTAGCTAAAGATTTAGCGAAAAGAATGAAGACTAGGGCTACAAAAGATAATGATGAAAAGTCCCTAAGAATTTGGCAAAACCTTTCCGAGAAATCAAGGTCTGGCACAGAAGGTTCCCAAACCGGTGATATACTGGCTGATTGCCTAGCCGGAGGGGTGGCTTTTCATCACGCTGGATTGACATCACAGCAAAGAAAACTAATTGAACAATCTTTCAAACGTGGAGACTTAGTTTGTATCAGTGCCACTCCTACTCTCGCTGCAGGCGTTAACCTACCAGCACGTCGAGTCCTAATCCGTGACCTACGCCGTTGGGATGGAAGTGGCAGTCAACTGCTCTCAACAATAGAAGTACAACAGATGATGGGTCGAGCAGGTAGACCTCAGTTTGATGATTATGGTGAAGCATGGATTCGCTGTAAGAGTATTCTTGATGCTGATGTAATGTCACAACTTTATTTTGAATCAGAACCAGAAGATATTGTTTCAAAACTACACTTAGAATCACCAATGAGAATGCATGTTCTCTCAGCAATAGCAACCGGCGGGCAATATAACCGATTAGCCCTTGGCGAGTTCTTTAGTCATACTTTTTTAGCCACTGATGTGCCATCTGAAAGCCTCGCTGACAACATTGACGGGATTGTTGACTGGCTGTGTGACCATGGCATGGTTGAAAGAATGGGACTAGATGAAAAGTTGGCTGCCACAATTGAATCTGATCGGCAACAAAAAAGTGAGGAGGTTTCAGAAAAACTAAGCCAATCTGAGGAAGAGGAGGATTGGGATGATACCCTACCGCCTTGGGCTAGCGCCGCCTCAGCAACAACTGGGGTAACGATTGATAACAGCCCAGAAAAAGAACCACGTCCGAAAAGAAAAGGGGCTGCAGTGATGGGATTCCAGTCTGCTTCAGACATCGTTAGAAGCAACAGATTTGAGCCTGTATTACCAGAACAAGAGGCAATGACCTACCGCGCTACCCCTTTTGGAGAGAGAGTTGCTCGGCTATATCTTGACCCACTTTCTGGTCATGTACTCCAAGTAGGATTGAGGAAAGCGTGTGAGATTATAGCAGGTCTTGACGATGAGTTGACCCTTTCACCTTACAGCCTACTTCATTTGATATCAACTGTACCTGATTTCTTGGTACTCTGGCCACGTGTTTCCGAAGGAGAGCGATTGCAACGACGGTTACTATCGGGAGAGTCTCACGAATTAGTAACCCGTGATTTACTCATGCAATCCAAATTGGATTTAGACCCGCTCGTGCATGTGAAATGTGCAGCAGCAATGGAAGCATGGATTGATGAAATTAGTAGCCGAGATATTGAAAGGAACTTCGGTGTTGCCCCAGGCGATTTACGTCTACGTATTGAATTAGCCGATTGGCTTCTTTATGCAGGGCGTGAAATTACTAGATATGATGAAGGCGATGACGAAATACTTGAACAACCTAGAAAACAATTAATCAGATTTTTAGATGAATTACGATTACGTATATCTAACGGATGTAAGCCTGATTTACTCGAATTAGTGGCAATCCGTGGGGTAGGTAGAATCAGGGCACGGAGATTTGCTAAAATGGGTGTAAGGACAGTAGAGGACATTCTTGAGTTGACAGAAAAAGATAGGCAGGCCTTAGCAGACCAGCGCGGATGGAGTCTACAGTTAGTAGATAGAATCATTGAACAGGCTACGAAAGTTAGAGGCACCACTAGCCGCAGATGATATGGTAGAGGGCCAACAGCGATGGCTTGATGGAACAGGCGAGCCCACCTTGGTTCTGCGCATGGTCAATCAAATTTGCAGAACCCGTTTCTGATCCCAGACTCATTGCCGCGATGTTGTTACAGAAGCGGAAAGATGAACGCTGGCTGTTAGTAGGATATCCTGCACCAGTATCTGAAAGACACTTGTGGAGTGTATGGCTAGCTGTCAGGGAGAGGGTATTAGCCAAAAAAATGGTTAGTGTATCCTTAGATGGAGAATTTATTCGCTTACTTGCCGGAACTCATCAAATGAGTGTTGCATTCAAACGAGCGGGGATTCAAAAAGGCGACGAAAAAGCCTGGTTAATTCGATTACCAGAATGGCATGATAAGGATGAAGAAATTCTTCTCAATCATGATATTGGCTCTCATGATTCAGATGCTTATGAAATGATGAGTTGGCTTGAGGCAGAATATAATCCTGAACGTCCAGCACCTTCTGATGAAGCATTAGACCGGCTACAAATAGAAGCGAATTCAAAAAATTCGGGCTTTACCATTGAACAAATGTTGATGACGCAACTTTCTCTAACAGATATTGATTGATAATCTAGTAATTTAGATGATTAATCCGTTGGGTTCATAGAGCGATGACCTAGCCCCAATAGTTGTATGAGCCGCTTTCATGGTTACCTCTTGTGTGTAACTTGTGCCTCTCCTAATGCGAATGGACATTTCCTCGATTTGAATGGAGAGCGATTTTGCCTTCCATGTTATGTCTTGAAAGTTAATCCAGAGCATCCTTCAACAGATGAGATGAAAGCTGCTAAAGAACAGGCATTAGTCAAGTGGAAATGTGCAAAATGGAGTCGGGATGACTACAAATTGCCAAATGGCCCTCTTTCAGTTTCCTGAATCAATCTCTGATTCCTTCACCAGTCACCATGAAGACTGCTTCGCCTTCTGGCAGATTTGGTGAGTCGACTAATCGTCCAATTCTCCGGCCACCTTTTGATTTGCGGAGATAAAGACGGAATGTGCTAGCGTGACCAACAATATGTCCACCAATTGGCTTTGTGGGGTCGCCCCACATTGCATCAGGCTTGGAATGAACCTGGTTAGTTACCAACACTAATGCATTGCTAATATCAGCTAACTGTTTGAGTTCTTTCAAATGCTTGTTCAACTTCTGTTGGCGCTCAGCGAGTTTGCCTCGACCAAGGAATTCTGACCTGAAATGGCTTGTCAACGAATCGACAATAACCATCTTGACCTCAATGTTTCTTGCCATTCTCTTAATTTCATCAACCAACAACATCTGATGGGCTGAATTGTATGCACGAGCAACGTGGATTCTCTCAAGAACCAATTCTGGATCTAGACCATTACCCCGAGCCATTTGGGTAATTCTCTCGGGTCTGAAAGTGTCCTCTGTATCTATGTAGAAAACCTCGCCACCGAGTCCACCTTCGGAAATTGGCATTGTGGCATTGACTGCTAACTGGTGACCAATTTGAGTCTTACCTGAACCGAATTCACCATACACTTCGCAAATTGCTTGGGTTTCAAAACCCCCGCCAAATAATTCGTCTAAAGCAACGCTACTAGTTGTTAATTTGATCACTTCACTGCGCTTTTCAAGTAATTGATTACCACTCAAGAATCCACCAATATTTGCTAATTTCTTAGCACCAGCGATGATTTTGGCTGATACCGCCTCACCAAGTTCTGCAGCATCTGCTAGTGCGCTTGGTGACATAACAGCGATTGCTATCATGTCATCAAATCCAGCCTCTCTCAACTTCTCTGCAGTTGCAGGACCTACGCCTGGTAAGTCATCAACTGTCGGTTCTTCATCGGGTACCTCTACCACGACCATATCCTCCTCTTCATCTAGGGGTACGTCTTCCACCTTCAACTCTTCCTCATCAATCTCATTTTCCTTTTTTGCAGCCATTATTCTCCACTCCTTCTTGGACCGACCTTTGTTGGCAGGGGTATATCAACCAATTATGGAGGGAGTTAACCCGGTTGAAAGTGATTGGCAATGAAAAATCACTATTTATTGCTAAAAATCAATATCGTTCACTTTCAGTTTCAATTCACTAAAAACTGAAACTGAAGTCTAGTATTTACCTTTCATTCCTCTTTTCAATCCAAATACAATTGGTATTAATCCTGCTAATCCAAAGATAATGAAATCAAACAATGCACTTCCTACTTTCCATATTGCCGAAAAACCAAGATCGTTGTCTAAAATATTACTAGCTATTACTAAATTAATTGAAACTGCACCGACAACAATCCAGCCTACATCTCTTTTCTGTTTTAGAATAAAAATTCCACAAACCACAAAAACGAATCCTAGAAGCATATTCTTCAATGTAGAATATTCTTGGACTTCTGTTAAATTCGGAATATCTACTAGAAAGTTTAGTGCAAATAAAAATTTGAGTAATCCTCCGAGAACTAGTATACCTCCGCTGCCAGCATATATCCAAAATGGTTCTTCCATAATCAATGGATGTGCTTGCTCCTCTTGTTTTTCCCCTGCGCCAATAGCAACAAACTCTCGGTCGCCAGGAATCGCTTCCAAGGTCTTCTCATCCACGATTAAACGGAGATGTTGACTATTATCAACATTCACCAATCTACTATTCAGCAACAGGTGGTTCTGGAATGTCAGTTTCTAACGGCTCATACTCAATAGTCAGGAATGTTTCAGTGGTAATTTGGTCACCTTCAACATCAATATCCATTCTCCAACCACCTGCAAGTGGGTCATTTGTCCCCCAGCCATACTGGTCTTCACCGCCATCAGCAATTTCCTTGGTTGAAGCGTCTTCCTCTGTATCAGCAGGGTTTCGTACTGTCCATGTGACTGTGGATGGGCCTCCTGGTTGTAAAAGCCAACCCGGGGGGTTAGTTGCATTGCTCATCAAATCAACACGCCTTGGTGATGCCTCGTCAGAACCGGGCGAGGTATCAAACCAAACAGGGTATGGATTGTCAGTACTTTGGGTATTATCATAGTGTAACTCATACTCAACTCGCAAAAAGACCTCTACTTCTCCTGAATTACCCTCAGAATCGTTTGCGCCAAGTGTCGCTCGGTAAATCCCATGCTTGTCGTAAGATACTGTGACGGTTGACATGTCAGCAGCATTGACCTCAACTACTGGGTCACCATTTCCTGGGTCAACCCAAAAAGTGGAAATGTCTCCTTCTTCGCTGTAAGTTTCGTTGAAATCAAAGGTAAATTCAGCCTCATCTAGCGATTGTGTCGTATTTTGAGAATTAGGCGCCATGATGTGAAGAATGGAGCCAGCAGTTGCATCCGCACCCCAAATAACGTGAACCTTACTGGGTTTTTTCTCATCATCACCACCTAAGCACCCGGCCAATGGAGAGAGTAATAGAAGCATCATCAAGGCTATGCTAGGCAATATTCGTCTACCTAGACCTGTACTATTCAAGCGTGCCATCACACCTATGGGAGGGCTCATCTAAGAAAAAGGCAACGGCGACATCTGCAAACAAATTTCCACGCACACCTCTCAACTCACCCACATAGAATTGTATTGAAATAGGGGTGGCGTTCCCGAGGGGTCAGCGCTTTGGAGTAGTCAGGTCATCTCGTCGGGCTCATAACCCGGAGACCGGTAGTTCAAATCTACCAGGCGCTACCAATTATTCATCTTCATTTTCGGTAGGATTGGGTTTTTTGAAGTATGCCCATAGCACATATGGTAGGCTCCAAAAAGCACCTCCAATAGCACCTAACATGACGATAGTTGCCAATGTTTCCAAGTTACTGTTCGGGGCTCCAAAAGAGACGCCTAATACTGGTATCAGGAAAGTGAGGTATGCTACTGGAATTAAAAGCTTCAAACTAGGTTCACAACATCCCCTCATCTTCGCTATTATTTTGACACCAAATGCTGACACCAACGGAACTCCAATTACAACTAACAATGCTGACCACCCATAGTACATCACAGTGATTTTATATCCCTCAGAATCATTACCAAGTGGAATCTGAGTAATAATCGTCATTAACAATCCAACAAAAAATCCGGTTGCGATTCCAGCAAAAATTATGTCTCTTTTTCTCATCATGACAACTCCCCTCTGTTAATTTGTCCCTGCTCAACGATTTATGTAACTGCTTACAAACAAGATGGGGAAACCGGCGGAATCATCAATGGCTGCTCTCCCCGTTGAAGAGGCGAGGGAGTAGATGAGTAGAGGTTCAATGCTGATTCGCGGCGCTGAAATGGTGCTCTCAGACCGCATCGTTGCTGGCGATTTACGAGTAGTCGCAGGTAAGATAGAATTAATCGCGATTGGAGGAGGTCTAGTCCCCAATGGTGACGAGATGCTAGTTGAGGGAGAAGGTCTACACCTAATGCCTGGAGCAATCGACCCTCAAGTCCATTTTAGAGAGCCTGGCAACCCTGAGAAAGAAACCATTGGTTCAGGCTCTAGAGCAGCAGCAGCAGGCGGTGTGACATCATTTTTTGATATGCCAAACAACAATCCTGCCGCTACTAGTTTAGCCGCTATCCAATCAAAAATTGACTCTGCCGCGGCAACAGCAGTCACCAACTATGGATTCTTCATCGGTGCTACACCAAATAACGTTGCAGACTTACAAGAGGCTGTAGGAACAGCAGAAGCCCCTGCATCAACTGATGGAATCTGTGGCATCAAGGTCTTCATGGGCTCGTCAACTGGCGACCTTCTCGTTCACCAACAAGAGCATCTTGAGAACATCTTTGCTAACACCGGTGGAATCATCGCTGTCCATGCTGAAGATGAAGACCGCCTCAACGCTCGCTGGCCAGAATTCCAACACCGCACAGATATCGCCGCTCACGCTGAATGGCGTGACGACGAGTGCGCTCTAATAGCCACCAAGCGAGCAACTGCTTTAGCTCATGAATTCAAACATAAATTACATGTTCTTCACCTTACAACTGGTGTTGAAGCAGATTGGCTAGCCCAAAACAAAAGTGATTTGGTAACCACGGAAGTGTCTCCACAGCACCTCACTTTTGACCAAGATGATGTGTCTCGCGTAGGCACCCGTTTACAGATGAATCCCCCCATTCGCTACACAGAAGACCGTGACACGTTATGGCGCCGGCTCAAGGATGGAACCATTGACTGCATTGCAACTGACCACGCCCCTCACACTTTGGAGAACAAGAATCTCGGATTCCCTACCGCCCACTCCGGAATGCCTGGTGTTGAAACTTCTCTCCCCCTAATGCTCACCCATGCACAGGATGGTAAGTGCTCGGTCTCAGATGTCGTACGCTGGATGTGTGAAGGACCGGCCCAAGTGTATGGCATGAAGAATAAGGGTCGCCTTGAGGAAGGATTTGATGGCGACTTGGTGCTCGTTGACTTAGAAAACTCTCACGCCATCCAAGATGCAGATACTTGGACTAATGTTGGTTGGAGTCCTCTTGCTGGCATGGAATTGACCGGATTTGCACAACTGACTGTTGTTGGCGGCATTCCTGTTCATGGACGAGGGATTGGCGGCTCGCTGCGCGGCGAGCCTTTGTGTGAAGCAGGCGAAGCAGGAACTTCCCTCAAATTCTCTTAAGCCATCCAATTATTCAGTCGGCTTGTTCTAATCGCGAGAATTAAAAGATTTTTGTGAATCAAAATATCATCTATGCAATAGACTAAGTACATCCCTAATATCGTTTTCAAATATGGACTCAAAGCGCTTCAGGAAGTACCTTTTGCGCTTGGCATCAGTTGCCATTGGCATCTCGCTGATGGCGTATCTTTATTTTTCAACAGACGGCGAATTCACTCAATTTATCAAATCCATGAATTTGCAAACGATGCTAATTCTCATTGCCGTTTATGCTGGCATCCTGATTATTGATATCTCTCGCCTGATTGTCATTTTACACCCCTCAAAGAAATCTGTGAACCCTACATCTGTGCGCGCCACTATTCTTGCCCCATCGTTGAATATGCTACTACCAGGCAGAGCGGGGGATTTGAACGCGCTTGTTGGTTCTAGAGCTAGCGATTGGCCAATCGGTCAGAGGACTCGAAATTTAGTATTATTACGATTAATGGACCTCGTTGTATTGGCAATTATTGGAACGATTCTTGCCGCCTCTTTACTCAATTATACATTGATGTTGGCTATGATTTTGGCAGTAATTATCGGATCTATGGTGGTTTACAAAATCCTACCATTTTTAGTCGGAAAATTCGCCTCTGTTCTCAAACTTCCAATTGGTGAATTCAAACCCGAGGAGGACCATATCGCTCTCAAAAGATTCGCTCTCACCGGGATTTCCTCAGTATTGTTTTGGATTATCCAAGGTTGGTTCACTTACCTCGTCATAAATTCATTCACCGTTGATATGATGAGTTTTACTACGGTTCTTGCCGCAGTAGCCGCGGCCAATCTATCCAAATTGATTCCAATAACTCCAGGTGGCGTTGGAATCTATGAGAATACTCTCGCCTTCACTCTAACATATCTAGGTGGAATTAGTGTAGAAATTGCAGCAGCGGCAGCGTTAGCAGATGGAGTTCTGCGGTATGTTCTAACAGCCTCAATGCCATGGCTTGGGTTAGCCTTTAGCAATTCACCCAAGTCGGAGGAGGAAGAATAGAGATGGCGGAAAAAAAAAGATTTTTGTCGTTGACAAACGCTGAAATCATCTTTCTAGCCTGCTGGGTAATTTGGTTACTTGCTTGGCTGAAAGAATTACCGATTCACCGACACGACTTCAACACGGCTCAATGGATGCTACATAGTTGGTGGTTTCTTGAAGAACCTCTCCCGACATGTGCGGGCATTTCACGCCTTTCCTGTTGGTACTACCCCACACATCCCCCACTCGTACACCTGTTTGGTATTCCCGGGTTAGTGCTGTTTGGATGGGTAACTTGGCCCATCAGGTTACTTCAAGCCATGATTATTCTATGGGGTGCTTTCGAATTGCGGGCGCTGGCTCAGCGAATTGCCACTCCAGCGGCTGGGTCAATGGTTTTGTTCATTTTTCTAGCCAGCCCAATGTTGATTCTATATGGTGCGATCCCAAACTACGAACCGACTGTTGTTGCATTGTTATGTGCGCTGATGAATAGGACTTCTCTGTATCTTGACGACAAAAAAATATCAGGTATTATTTGTGTTTACGCAATCGCTACTTTAGGGATGTTAACCGATTGGAGCGCCTACCATCCGGTTGGAATTGCATTCCTGATTGCATGGTATGGACACCTGAAAGGAACTGAATCAAAATGGGTCCAAGTTGCCGCTGAACACCGATGGCATCTGACCACTCTTTTTGCAATTGGTGTCTTGATATTCTCATCCCATTTATACACTGTTTACCATGCATATGGTTCTCTAGACCCTATATTTTCCACGGCTGAACTACGTTCAATTTCCTTTTCTTTAGCTGGATCCAGACTGGATGGATTATCATATCTCTCAAAACCAGTGATTATGATTGGTGTTTTCTTGGGTATTATTCTTGAGCAATTTCTGACTATGGCATCTGCTTGGATTGTTCTTCTATTGACGCGTAAGAAAAACTTCCCGGTCTCCACAACAAGTGTCGGGAAATGGATTCTAATTCCGATGAGTGCTGGTCTGATTCACACATTGATGTTCCCTCAAGGCGCGTTTATCCATGAGTATTGGGTTGCACCCTTACTACCACCATTCGCTCTTGTTGTTGCTGTAAAAGCATCAAACTGGACTGAAAATCAGGTGAATACCTGTGGAAAAGTTGCTTGCGCTATGCTTCTCTTGTGGGGCTTGGTTCTGTTACCAATTACATCTGTAGCATATATTGAAGACTCGGTAGAATCAGTGGAGAATCTTCACGAGATTTTCGGTGATGATGCATCAATACTTGTCTCATATGAAATTATCAGTGCTAGGCCCGAGGTAGTGATGTCACTTCATACTGGTAATCTAACACCGACTGCTTGGGCAAGTGATTCGCAAGAAGATTGGAATTGGGATGGTGCTGTGTTGTGTGCCGATAATGCGTGGGTAGAGAAACTAACCTCCGCCAACCAAAATTACACGATTATTGACCAGCGCCCTTCACCGGCTTGCCCTACCGAGCAACTTGTCGTACTCGTTCCAAGCAATCAATCAGCATAACCACAGTGACTAATTCAGTCCCCATCTGGTTCTGATGATGGTTCTGCGCTTCCACTGCTTGAACCTTCATCGCCATCTTCACTGACCTCTTCATCAGCACGTATAGTATCATCTTCCCAACCCCAATAACTTGGAGCATCAATCCTTTCTGGAAGCGTCACAGAGTCTGAAAGCGCCATTGTACTGTAATTAGTCACAGTCACGCCTTCAGCAGAGAATGCATAGACGTAATCACCCATGAAGATGGAGCGCCTAACATTTGGACTACCATAGTAGTAGGATTCACGGAGACCACTATCTCCATTGTAGAAGTCAGAATGATCTATCGTACCGTACTTCGAAAGTGTGTTATTCTCAGCATCAACTTTTACTAGAATCAATTGAGTGACATACTCGTAACCACTGTAAGAGTATTTTCGTCCATCAATTGTCACCTCGTCGTAGGTGTAGCGATAGGTTGAGAGAGGTATTGCCAATAATTCAGCAGGTGCCCAGTAGGTGAACGCCTTGTGCTCGTAGGTTGCCTCACTGTACGACCATGACCAACTCCACCAATCCTCACTGTTCCGGTCAATAGGAGCAAGTTGCAGAGCTGATGCCAATGTTGGGTCAGAGAAGTTTGAGACATCAAACAGGGAAATCTGAGTATTACCCCAGTCCAATCCCAATCCATCTTCGCCACCGGCAATACCGATAGTCAAGAGATGGTCTTCACCAAGTGGATGAATGTAGGTTGAAACACCTGGAACCTCTAACTCACCAATCACTCGTGGGTCGGTTGGGTCTGAAAGGTCAATTGTCCATAGTGGGTCTATGTTTCTGAATGTGACAAGGTATCCCTTCTCACCAATGAAACGACAAGACCAGATGGTCTCGCCGGTAGCAATACCGCCAACATGGCCTATCTGTAGTAATTCATCTCCACCTTGCTCATCTGGTGCAAGAACATAGACATCGTTAGTAGGGCCAGCCCAATCTTCGCCATCTAGCCACCAGCGACCCCAAATGTCCTGAGTTGTAGCAACTCGGATGGTGCCGTTGTATTCTGAAAGTGAGAACTGGTCGTTAACAGTGCCAGTGACTCTACCTGAGCCGATGTAGGTAGTAATTCCACCATCTGAAATATCGAATGCGTGGATGTTTGTTGCCTCCTCAAATGCATCATTTCTCCAGTACCACCACCAATCATTGGCTGGCTCTGCAAGAATCAGCATATCTTCGCTTGCATAGACTTCAACCCATGAGGATGAAACATGGTCTAATTCGTATTCAACCATGTCGCCAAACAATTCAATGGTCATGATAGTTGTAAATCCGCGTCCTACCGAATCTGCTGCTGCAGAAAATTCTTCACAAGTTGCGCTTACTGTTGATTGTTCAACAACTGTTCCATCTGCCATTCGCTCATGCATTCTAGGTGAAAAATCTGCTAGTGTTAGGCCAGCAATAACTTCTAGATTGTAGGCGATTGCTTCATCAACACTCGCATTCCAAACATCTTGACGCCCTGGGTCATCGTAGTCAATTGCCCAATAAGTTTCAGGAAGTTCTGGGTAAGTACGCAATCCTTGTAGTTGGGCGTATGAATGTGTAACTGCACGAAGGGTTCCATCAACAAGTCTCGAGGTTTGATATGAGCCATCAAGGTAGAGTTCACGATCAATTTGTGGGTCTGAACGGTTGGTGATGTTCATGACTGTAAATTTCACCTTGTTGCTGTATCGATAGTATGAGTATAGGCTGTCACCCTCAGCTGTATCTGCCATCATGGCAACTCGAACAGGATCATCAGAAGGTAGATTCCAGTAAGAAACATAAGAGATTATGACCAGTTGATTTCCATTCACAAGCATCTGCATTGGAGAGCCCTCCAATGTCATGTTTGATTCAAGAGTTACGTTGCCAAACTCTGGCACACCCAAGATTACCAACTGGCCGTTGTTAATCATGTAGATATGGTAACCATCAGTCTTCAGGAAATCTGCTTCATCAACTCCTTCTTCTTGATTATTTGTCTCTGAATATTCTCCTTCTCGGTCTCCTGAGCCAGAACTGCTGGGTGGAGATGAACCATCTATTGCTTGGCTACTATCTGCCCCTACATCACCAGCCATTTCAGCTACTGCGCCATCAAATAGCATGTCATCTTCAGCAAAGCCACCACGGAATCCCCAAGAATTCCAATGCCAGTATGATGCCTGGTCAAGTCCAACCATCATCTCTTCTGCAAGAGAATTGCGTAAATCCTCTTCAAGTTCCGCACAACCATCATATTGATTCAATACCGGAGATGAACGGACACGATTACCGAGTAACAACTCTGGAGATATCCACTCCATAATTTCTTCATCATCATCATTTATGGGGTTTTTTATTGTACCAAGGCAACCCGCCAAAAGCATTGAGGCGAGCACAATCATTACCATAACAGGTGTTCTTGTCATGATTACCCCACGGTAGTCCCTACATTAAGGAACTTGGTTCATTGATTTTACCTTTAGAAGTGAAAATCCCACATTATGGGCAAATTAATGAACAAACGAATTAATTCGATTGTAATCATTTGGTTGAATCAGCCCAATAAGAATCCTCAACTGATGAAGAAGACATCTTAGCGAGGAGTCGCCCTTTTTCCATTATTTTTTCACGATTTTTCTTACCATTAGAATAAATTAGGGTTGACAAAAACAGCGCCCCTCCACCTGTGAAAACTATGCCAAATGCATTAGTTTCAATTGGCAGTTCTTCAATCACATCGATTTTGGTACCATCTCCTTCATTTCCATCGGAATCAATTATGTCAATTTGTGCACTCAAGTTGATGTAATTTCCCCGCGCATCTATAATTTCTACTGACACATTTTTCATGCCCGTTTCAAAGAATTCGTGTAAGACAGAATGGTTTGTTGATATCGTGCCATCACCAAATTGCCATTGGTAAGAGTAAGGTGCCAATCCTCCCCAAACTTCGATTGTGAAATGCACAGCACCCGCGCCATCGCTGGTTAAAGGTTCGAGTTGACTGGAATGAGAAATATAACCAGATAGTGATAGATTAACCGTAATCATCTCCGCCTGACAACTTTCCGGGCCACTGATGAATTGAACACAAATTGTCACATTTGTTCTACCACCAGATGGCACACTCGTGTATGTATGCTCAACCTCGTCACCATTGACAATTATTCCATCAAAACCCCAAGATATAGTCGCACCTCCATAGTAATCCCATCCTTCACTCAAGGTTGCATCAGCGGAGAATATAGCAGGAGTATCTATTGAAACTTGGCTAGGAATTTGATATGTGAAATTACACATAGGACAATCTGGAGGAATCGGTATAGAATATTCACAACTGCCATCATCAGCAGTGGCATTAGGATTGAAATTTGTGGCAGCGATATCCGTACAACCTGGAATAATCACTGGTTCAGAAGGGGTAACAGAAATTTCTTGTTCGATAGTGTAATTGATTTCAATAATTGTATGATTACTTTGCCAACCTTCTGCATTGATATTGATTTGTACCGAAACAGAACCATTTGGTATAATCATGCTTAGGTTCCAACCTCTTGGCCTCAAAGTAAAGTTCGTTGTAGAGCCGTTACCATCGATTGATGAGGCTTCTGTATTGATACGAAACTCTATCCCAGCATCATATTGTTGGGCTAGAATGTTATGTTGGGTTTCGATTCTTACAGCATTATTATTCTGAGCACTACAATTTAGGACAAAGGCACTATCATCTGCTTGCAATCGAGTTTCATTTTGGGTGATTTGCCAATCCTCATCACATGTAATTTCAACATTCTCCAAAATAGGATCAGGTTCTATCCTAGGGTCTTCTCCTACCGCAAAAGAAAAATTAACCGTATCAATTAGATTAAATTCATCTTCACCAGATTCCTTTTCTGACAATTCTGCAAAGACAGAATAATTGGTGTCATTAGTCCATTCAGAAAACAAACTAGAGAGTGAAATTGAGATTTCAAGATTAGTGTAGGTTGCAGAGACAATTTTGTGTAAACTCCCATATGTTTCATATTCTTCATAAAGTGATATTTTGATTTGGTACGAATCACTCTCATTGGTATCATAGGTACTGATTTCAAAACGCACTGATTGTTGCAGTGTTTCGTTGTCGACAATATCGTAGTATTCCTGTTGTGGCGTGACAACCATCTCAACGTATGCAGATGAGTCCTTATCTGCAGATACATTCATCCAAGGCATTGCTAGAACAATGAAGGACATTATCAACAATTTAGTTACGCCAACTCTAGGGTTTGCTGAATCCCAATCCATACTTACACCTCTAACGAGCACCTTGTTGCATATCATGATAACGCCGATTCACGAACTGCAGAGAGTTGTCCATGGCCAAGAACAGAAAGTTGCCAGGTCGCTTTGCGACCCTTCCCCTCCTTATCGATTAACTCTCGTTCTTGTAATTGCTTCAAATGATAAGCCATCAATTGTTTTGATGCTTCCAATTTTGTTCTAATTTCTACCGTTGAAATCCCCAAATCTCCAGCACTTGACAGCACCTCCAAAATTGCTCTTTGCATTCCAGTCACAGGACTCTCTAACTCATACAATTTCTTTGGATCCGTCCCACTCACAGCATATCTTCTTCGCCTACCATCTTGCCAAGAAATCAATTCTCCAGCCTTTTCCAATTGATGCAAATGGTGCGCAGTAACTCCATTAGCCAGGGTGAGAGCATCGCGAAGTGCCGAGAAATGTATGCCTGGGTGAGCCTCGACATAACCCTCAATTCGCCCGCGTGTTTGAACATCTTTCTCTTTACCGTGAAGTTTAGCTAATAGTGGTCCTGCCAATGCCAAAACAAGACCTGTCTTGACACCCTCACTGATGAGTACACCTACACCAAGTGAGCCGACCAGTCCAACGGTTACAAGGGCTAGAAGTAATGCTGCCATTATTGCAGTAAATCCTACTGGTGCTATTCCACCTGCTTCATCCCCTGCTACCGGCTCATCGTTCCTAGAATCCGCTGACTCTGGCGCAACCCCACTGCTATCATCCTCTTCGCCGCTATCATCTGCTGCAGTCATTTCTGCTGAAAAATTCTCTTCTTCATTGACAGGTTGCTCATCTTCAGGAGTGAAATAATCAATGAGAATTGTGCTGTTGTAAGCCGTTGCGACAATGCCAAGTACTGCTAACAACGCTAGTAGCCGGTAGCCAACAACTCGGTTCATGTCGTCTCCTGAGAACAGGATTGCGCCCATAACCGAGTTGGTTCAATGATTTTACCAAACTTCAAGCAGAATTACTCATTGAGATGGTTAAAAAAAATCATCCATCATCAAGAATTTCTGAGTTTAATCCGTAAGAAAGTATTGACTGTGACCCGTTTTCGTCCTCATTCAATAATGGCTTTTCTGCCTTTTCTTTCTTCTCAATTACATTTGATGAGTTACTCTGTGCATTAGCTAAAATCAGAACTATAATTATCAACAATAGTGGCACTGTATACTTGATTATATCTGCACCACTTAAGGTTCCAGATGGTTCGTTATTATTGTTTAAACCACCGCTTGTTACTTCTTTATTTTGTAATTTACATTCCATTTCATCAAGCACTTGCTCGGAAAAGAATACATTACACTGAATTCTCTCAATCTCTGTATTCCTAAGGATGACATCGGCTAAAGTAGTGCTATTAATATCGTCTTGAATGTCCCCCAATTCTGAAAATTCTGAGCCGTAATAGAGTCGGTCACCATCTCTCAATCTTGTGAATTGCTCCTTGATGATGACATGCATCGTCTCTCCAAGCGCTGAATTTTCAACGTGGTCTTCTGCCAACATGCCAATCAATGCATCAACACTGTCAACATCAGGATATGTGTTATTCAAGGCTTCAATAGTTGCATTGTCGCTTGTGAAATCACTCCAATTCGTATATCGTGCTAATCCAAATGCTTCGCGCACGGTGTTGAAATCTGGAATTCCATGGTCGCGACCTCGTTGTGTGTCAATAGCACACAAATCCATCCCACCTGCTCCTGGTGGACCAAACATCTGGTTTCGTAAATCGTCTACGAACATCAGGTCATTTTCTGGTTGAACATTGAAGGCAAGGCCACGCAAAATCGGCCCGATCCCACCTCCTTCAGTAATTGGGGTAACGTCAAAGAATCCCTCTCTTAGGGCAAGATGACCATCTGGCGAAGTCATTCTTGTCTCATTCAGTCTGAACATCGTACTTCCAATTTGACTATGACCCATGCGGAATGCAACCGTTGCAAACTCATTGGAAATTGAAGGGTCAATTGTTGGATTATATCCATTGTATGGGTCTAATTCAATTCCTAAAGATGGCAAGAATTCATTGTAAGTAATAGACTCAATCAATCCTACATTGATGTGTCTTGCATATTGGTAAATCTGCTCATCGGACCAGTCAGGATTTCGATCCAAAATTTCACTAGCCAAACGGTTGTGTTCCCTAACAAACAGGATATGCATAGAAAGTAATGCGACGTGCTCATTCGCTCTCGCATCTCCCGCAACAAATGAGTTGGAGAAATTGAAGCCAGCGAATGACATACCTGGAGTTGTTGGGTCTTCAGCATAATTTGCTTGAGGAAGTAGGTCACCTTCCTCAAAATCACTAACTTTCATTCTACCGCCAATGTGTTCTCGCAACCAATTCGCTCGTCCTTCATCACTGCCATAAACTACTGAACCATCTATCCAAGTTGTAATCGTGTTAGGGTGTTCTCTTTGATTTAGAGGGTCACCGTTTCCAGTACCGTTAACCACCAATGAACGGAAAAATCTCATCTGCAACCCGCCAGGGTAGCCCATCCATTCATCATCTTCAGAGATTGGAATATATGCTGTATCGGGTTGGTCTTGGTCCGGTGTTCTACCATCTTGAGTTGTTGTATGGTCAATCTCATGAGTGATGAACTGCCCCCATAACCAGTTGAAGTCAGACAATCCTTGTGAATCAGGGTGGGACTGATCTTCTTGACACAGTGAATTACTAATTTCACGTGGATTTGGAACATCTGAGCGATCCCAAAATGTGAGATTTTCGCCGTCAGTTGTAGGATATCTCTCTGAGAATCGTGAAATTTGTGACCCTGTAGCACCATATCCCGGGTGGCCAATATTTACTCCAACCCCATCATATCCATACTGAGTTGCAGTACTAATTGCTGACTCATCCGCTGAGGCGTAGGTCGAAGCTCCAGACTCTTTCTGAACAGGTGATGCAGAAACTGCTGCTAATCCTGAAAACACAAACAGTGCTACAGTCAATAAAGCAAATCCGTTACGGTTTTGCAGTCCATTATTTGATTTTGGTCTTTTTGACATTATTCTTCCTCGTTGATTTCTTCTTCATTATTTGCTGATTCTTTTCTAGATGGCAGTGCTATTACTGCTATTAGAATTAAAACTATTACTGCCCCGATAAAGATGGTCATTTCAGTTAATGGATCCACGGTATCTTCTCCTGAAAATTGGCTGACCTCTGAGTTTGCAAGATGACACTGAAAACTGCTCGCATCGCTCTCAGCAAAGAAAACATCGCATTGAACTGATTCAATTTCTGTATTTCTGAGAATAACATCGGACAACCGAAGAGAATTGAACTCACTGGTTAACGAATTTAATTCTGCATCATTTTCATACCAGAATCGATCTGCATCACGGACCCTTTGAAACTGGTCCAAAACCAACATCTGCTGGGTTTCGCCATAAATTGATGATTCTAATCTGTCTTCAGCCATTATCCCAATATATGCATCAATACTATCAACATTGGAATATGCCGCTGCTAGTTTTTGTTGTGAATCAACATCCGAACTAATATCACTCCAATTCGTGACCCTCTCGAGTCCAAGACCTTCTCTCAATGAATTGTAGTCTGTAAGGCCACGGTCACGTCCTCGCTGGATATCCATTGCACAATCATCCATCCAGCCACCCCACATTGCCCCGCTCATCAAGTTGCGAAGACTTGGGATAACTGCCAAATCCATCTCTCGTTGAGTATCGTATGCAGCACCACGAATTGTAGAGTCTATTCCCCCAGCCTCAATTACCGATGATGTCGTCCAAAAGCCATCTCTCAAATCTAAATGGCCGCTTGTAGACTCGTTGAGTCCTTCATCAAATTGCAGCCAACCATCAGCCATTTGACTGCCTGTTGCAAATGCTGTTAACAAGATGTATTCATTGCTCAATTGCGGATTAACACTAGGATTATACCCTGAATAAGCACTCAAATTAATTCCGATAGATGGTAGGTATTCGTTGAAAGTAATCGCCTGAATCTCAGCCTGAACTAGTTTCTTAGCACGCTGAAATATCTGTTCATCATTCCAGTCAGAGTTGCGCTCACTCAAACCATCTGCTAGCCGATTGTGTTCTCTAACAAACAATACTTGAAGTGAAGTGAGACCAATATTCTCTAGGTTACGTGAATCGCCCACGAAAAATTGGAGACTTGGATTATCCCCCGTAGTACTCTCTACGTATTCTGTCACACGCCCTGGAACCATGTCCCAACCATCAACATCTGTCACTTTGAGACGCCCCCCTTCTCCCCTGCGAAGGTAATCTTGTAACTCTACACTCGAGGAATAAATTGAGCTACCATCAAGCCAACTACTAACCTCATTCGGATATTCTCGTGGGTTCCCTTCCTCACTACCTGTTTCAGAGATAAATTCAGTGCGCAAATATTTGATTCGTGAATCTTCCACGCCGCCAGGATTCATGATTTCATCATCAATCGGGATGGTAATATGCGCCTCTTCCATTCCACCTTCATGTGAAGAGTCTTGATGGGAAGTTAGTTGCATATCGTTGTTAATGAATTCAGACCAAAGTACATTCAAGTTTGAAAGGCCAAGTGAGTTTGGTATTGCAATAGATTCTACACACACTTGGTTTGATATAATTCTAGGATTTAGGTAATCAGGATGGGCCATTTCGGAGATACTATCATTGAAGGATTGAGGTGTTAGTCGATTTATTTGACTGTTTATTGCCCCCCAACCACTGTTTTCAAGATTATTGCCACTACCATCGTTATTTCGAGTTTCTTGAGGTGCTATTTCCTCATCAGATGCAAATAGACTTGACTCTTCTTTGGCCACTGGTGTCGCTGCTGAAGGGAGTGAAAATGAGACTGATAAAAGCAAGAACGCGACTATTTGTGCCAAGAGTCGAGTTGTAGTAGTGCGCCGCACACTCTTTTGGATAACGATGGGTATAGGCATATCTCAATCAAGTTCTTCGAACCCTACTTTCCGTTAGAACTTTGTTCTAAAAGATATAATTAATTATATTCAAAATATATGATTTAAATTAAGGGTATATTTCATACGCAAAACCAATGTGGTGGACATTGACCGAGTAGGGGCTTATAGGTGACTGCTATGACAATAAATAAGGTTAGACGGTCTAAAAGAACTGCAATAATCCTAGCTCTCCTGACCATTACAACTCTTATCTCAGCAATACCTTCTCCAGCACTTGCACATTCCCAAGGGGGCGAAAGTGGGCCAATGGTGACCTTCACGGATGTTTCCGTTGCAAGTGGCATTAGTATTGTTGACACCGGGCCTCTAACAAATTGGGCCAGTTATGGCCCGGGGATTTCGGTTGACGATTGCGACCAAGATGGTGACATGGATATCATGGTGACAGCAAGATATGACCATTTGTCTTACGAAAATTTAGATTTTGAATCTGGTACCATTCAATTCATGTTGAACAATGGGGATGGCACCTTCACTGATTGGACCGATGAATCTGGATTGAATTTACAAAATACAACTGTAATTGGATCATCTTGGGCAGATTACGATAACGATGGTGACAAAGATGTTTATCTCAGCGCCTTTGGTGAATCTAATGTTGATGACTTAGATTCTGGACATAGAAATAGCCTTTTCAAAAATAATGGGAATTGCCAATTTACTGATGTCACGGCAAACACGGGCGCAGGTCAAGGTGCTCAAGCCAATGCCATTGTCGTCAACGGGGCCATCACCGAAGTCGTGATACAAAACAGCGGCTCTGGTTATGCAACATCTGGAGGACTTGCCCCAGGGATTTATTTCCGTGATAGCAATGGAAATGGAGCGGTGGGTGAAGTTATCGTTGCCGCTGATGGCGAGATTTCATCTGTCAGTATTACCAAAGGAGGCGAAGGTTACGACCCCGAAAATCCTCCTGCAGTTATCTTTGTCAGTGGAGTAGCGAATTATGGCCATAGCACAACTGCGATTTGGGCCGACTACGACCATGATGGTGATGTTGATCTCTACTCAATGAATCTCGGAATTGTCGATGAAGAGTTATACTGGGCGCGTACAGAAACCAACTTTCTCTATCGTAATGATGGAGATGTTGATGGAGACGGAGAAATAGAATTCAGTGATGTCACAAAAATCGCTGGTGTCAGCGGCCAGAGCGAAGTCTCAGATTCGCCAAATCAATTCTTCCTTTCAGGGCTGTACAGAATGGACCAAGCCAGCCCTTCAAACCCATCAACAATGGCACAAATCGCCACCGCAGATTATCGGGGAACAGGATTATCTTTTGCCGGACTCTGGTTTGATTACGATGAAGATGGCTGGGAAGACCTCTACGTAGCATCTGATTTCGGAATGTCACCAATCTATCACAACAATCACGATGGCACTTTTACAGTGATGACAAAAGAACTGGGTATGGACATGCCAGGAACCGGCATGGGAGCGCACGCGGGTGATTGGGATGGAGATGGTGACCTTGACCTGTGCCACTCAAACTTTGGACCAAACTACCTTTGGGAGAACGAGGATGGAGAATCATTCAGTGAGAGAAGCCGTGACCTAGGATTCCGTGATGAAGGCTCAGCAGGCTCTTTCGTTGCTGTTAATTGGGCTTGTCAATTCTTTGACTACGACCTTGATGGGGATTTAGATATCTTCTTTGGTGTTGGAAGAATCAACCGTTTTACTGCCTACAACAATAACACATTATATCGCAATGATGGTGATACTGATGGGGATGGGTTTGTCAATTTTGTAGATATTAGCGGTGACATCGGCTTACGTACTGGAACCAATGGTAACAAAACGATGGGTGTATCAATCTTTGATTACGATGGTGATGGCGACTTAGATATCATGCTTGGACACTCAGACCGAGCACCTCAATTATTCTCAAATAACGCTATTGAAGAAACTAGTCGCCATTGGCTAAAAGTTCAACTCAAGGGACGACAAACAGATGTTAGTACATCGCAAGGCTTCGGGCAGCGCGGTTATTCTAACAGTTATGGAACTGGATGCTTAGTCATCGTGACCCTTGAAGATGGTCACGAATTACGTCAGCATGTGTATGCTGGAAGCGGATTCCTAGGTAGCAACGAGCCAACGGTTCACTTCGGTTTGGATACTGATGAATCAGTAAAATCAGTGGAAGTTGTTTGGTCAACAGGAATTATTCAAATTGAAAGAAATGTTGAAGCAGACCAGACTTTAGTGATGCAAGAACCGACAAGCTTGTTCTACTCAATCTTCGGAATTGGCTTACATCAAAACATCAATTTAGCACTCTATGTGTTGTTTACCATTATTTTAATCGGCTGTGCGTTCAAAATTTACAGTGATACAAATGATTCAACAACTGACGACGAAAATACAGAAGAAGAGTAATAATAGGCGAGTTAAAACAAACCGTTGGGGCGAGCATGGCCGGCAAGAAATCAACATCAAGTGGGGACGATGGAGGTCCAAAACTTGATGATGAAAAATTGGAGAAAAAACTCCGAGCATCTGCCCGTACTGTGGTCAGAACTTGTATGCAAATGCGCTCGTACGAAAACACCCTAATCATCACTGACCCGCAAACAGCCCAAATAGGTCAAGCGATTTACGAGCAAGCCTCACTCATCTCTGAGAGAGTCCTTCTGCTAATGATGTCATCTAGCCATCAGCATGGCGATGAACCACCGGGTGCAGTCTCAGAATTGATGCGCAAACAACAAGTTGTGATTGCTCCAACAAAATTTTCCTTAACGCACACGCGGGCAACACGCTTCGCTCGTAATGACGGTGCTAGAATCGCTACCTTACCAGGTATCACCTTAGATATCTTCACAGAAGGAGGAATGACAGCAGATTTTGACCGCCTCCGAGAAGAAATCACAAGGGTCGGAAGCAACCTCAAACGGCGCCGAGAAATCAAGATAACTAGCGAGGCTGGAACCGACGTTGAATTTGAAGTTGAACATCGGCGCTGGAAACTAGAAGACAATGGAATATGCAATCGACCTAGTCACGTAACGAACCTACCAGCAGGGAAAATTTTCACCAGACCAAAAAAAGATACCATGAACGGAAAATTAGTCATTGATGGGTCATGGGGTTCAACACTACTTGATGAACCTCTAACCTTTACCATCAAAGATGGGCTTGTCACCTCTGTAAAAGGTGGAGCCATGGCTGATCTCATTGAAGAGACCTACCAAAGAGCTGCTGAAAGACTGAAACCTAAGGATAAAGATCTAGTATGGACTGTTGCAGAATTTGGTTTTGGAATGAATCCAAAGGCGCGACTGGTTGGTAATGTATTAGAGGATGAGAAGGTCAAAGGGACTTGTTACCTAGGATTCGGAGATAATACTGCTCTAGGTGGTTCAGCAAACGTTGGGATTCACCAAACAGGAGTTATGCTAGAGCCTACAATCCACCTTGATGAAATGGTTCTTCTACAAGCTGGTGAAGTCCTTGACTGAATAATTTTTCACAAATTACCATTACAGACTGGGCAATACTGCCAACTTTGTTCTACACCAATACCGCAACGAGAGCAATTCTTACCCGACTGAATGTTATGGTGTATTGGTTCTGCTGGTGCACGAGGAGCATGAGGGCCTCCGCTTACCAAATCCGATACCGAATCTGCAGCAGATTTCTGAGGAGCACTTGGAGGCGCAGATGGCCATCCCGTTGCAGGTTTTGGTGGACCACTGGGAGCGATTGGAGCGCGTTTTGGGGTAACTGTTTCAGGTGTTTGCTCAACAACCGGCTCTATCTCAACAGAAGATGTTGGTGCGGGAGGGGGGGCAATTTGTGGCTCCATTACAGGCTGGGATTGTTCCACTACTCTAGGCGAGGGAGTGGTGACTGGTTGGGGTGACTCCACAGGTGCAACTGGTGCATCAATTTCTGCTGCAGCAGAAAACTGGGATGCAAATGCGTCACTAGTTGCGACTTGCTGGTCTTGGGTTGGCAGGTTTGGTTTGTGTTCAACTGCCGGCTCAGGTGTAATGACCGCTGGCTCAACGAACTGTTGTCCAGTTGGCTCTAGAGATTCTATATCCACTGGTTGAGGGGATGTTGGGGCTGGAGCCAGTTGTGGTGCAGGAGCAGGTTGCAGTACAGGTGCAGGTGCAGGTGCAGGTGCAGGTGCAGGTGCAGGTGCTGGTTGCAGTGCTGGTGCAGGTTGCAATGCTGGTGCTGGAGTAGGTGCAGGTGCTGGTTGCGGTACTGGTGCTGGGCCCAGAGTAACTTGCGGTGCGTATGCAGGTGCTGGTGGCGGTGCTGGTGCTGGGGCCGGAGTAACTTGCGGTGCGGGTGCAGGTTGACTTGCATGGGTTGGCGCTCCAAGACATGATATTGGAGTCACAGCACCAGACTTCGCCTGCTCAATAGCGTTCTTCAATTCTTGAGATAATTGTAACAATACCACTTTATTCGCAGCCGATGCCGCGACCAATCTAGTATATTGTGAGACATAATGAGCGAGTAGTGGTAACCCACCGATTAAATGTCCCAGCCCAAACATTTTGAGAAGGGAAAAGATATCTGTGAGTTGTTCAAGAGAAATCATCTCGTGCTCAGGCAGGCCTGGGTGAACTCCTACGTTTCCCTCTGAATCCTCACCCCCAAGGTATACCCTAAGTGGGTCACTAAGAGCCACTAATCCAAAAGGTCCGGTCAGAAGATAATAGATTTCACCACCCTCACAACCAAGTCTATGTGCAGCTTCTTCAAAGCCAAATTCTGGTTGCATTACTAAGTCAATAGCTATTGAGAAAAACTCACCCAATCCATTTATTGGGTCGGTCTCGTTGAGGTGCAGGATAATGTCAGCCGAATCAGTAACACCGAAGTATGCTGCTGCCTCATCCACAGCAATTCCTTGAGGTAATGATGCACCTTCAACCTCATTTTCGCTTGGGTTCATTCGTCATTCTCTCCTGATTGAGCCGTGAAGGTCATGCGGTGCTATGCACCGCTCCCACCTACCATCCACCATGAAGGCTCCGCCGAAACAAATCCAATCAAAGCAATTGAAATACGCTGAAATCCTACCATCCTAGGCCAAACTCAATGCTTTTTCAAAGGAAACACTCGTAAAACATAAGCAAATTGATTGCACGATTTGCTCAATTCAAACCGGCTTCATTGACAATATATCGAGATTGTTTGGCATTCCAACCGCTAGTTTGCAATTGACGAAGGATATTTCTCTCAGGTTCTCCTGTAGCAATTGAGGCACGAGCTTCCCCAAGTGATTTTTCGTAATTTGCAGAGTCTCTAGGTGTGAAAATATCCTCCCATTTACTCGGTGCTTCGGGTAATTTCTTTTTCCCACTTCCCCGTACTGATTTGTTCTCCCCCTGAGTCTTTCGAGTTGACCTTGTCTTGATATTCTCAGGCTTTGGTGCACCAGCAACTTTGCGAACTTTACGAGATGGTGAATTTGCAGGGGCAGAATCATCTGATACTACCGTCCGTCGAGTCTTCTTGGCTCTTGGAGCAGCACTGGCCGGTCTACCTCCTGCACGGCCAGGTGGTCCTGCGCGGCTTGGTGGACCGCTTGCTCCACCGGGGCGACTTGGACCACTACCACCTCCAGGCCTTCGTGAAGGGGCTCCACCACCTGCACGACTGGGAGAACCTGCTCGCCCTGTAGGGCCAGCCCTAGGAGGTTGATCACCGCCTAGTCCTGAAAAGTCCTGCCTCGCGGCAGGCGCATTCCACCCACCTTCAGATGGTGATGAGAAAATATCATCATCGTCTTCAAATTCATCATAAACATCATCATCATCTTCATCCCAATCATCGCCACCGCGGATAAGCCTAATTACGAATAAAGAAATGAGGGCTAGAACCAGCAAAGCCCCAGCGCCGATGCCAATCATTGTCATAGGTAACGTTGAAGATTCGCTTGAGCCATACCACTCATTGTACCATTCACATGATTGATATTCGTCAGGAACTATCATTCCGGGACTTAAAGTTGGATTGTAAAAATCTTCCCATTTTGTACACTCATCTACGACATTACCATCTACACCAGTTGCTGCTGGGCAACCAACTCCTTGAACGCCATCTTTTACTCCTGCTGAAAGTGGGCATTCATCACCTTCAAACCCAGTAATATTGTCACCAAATCCATCACCATCATTGTCCTTCCATTGGGTTGGGTCATTGATGAAAGCATCAGCCCCTTCCTCAACACCCCATCCTGTAGAGGGGTCAGACCAACCATCCCCATCGGTGTCTGGACAACCCCAACGATCACCATTCGGTGGACCTGATGAATTACCAGCAACATTAGTACAACTATCACCTTGGAAACCACTTAATTCGTTACCAAAGCCGTCCATGTCTAAGTCACCCCACTGTGTTACCTCAAGTGGGAATACATCTACATCATCAAAGAAACCATCACCATCTGTGTCAATATCATTTCGTGGGCAACCGACTTCATCCACTTCTGCCCCATCAGGTGTTCCTGCACATTCATCCAAGGCGTTTGAAACGCTATCATTATCCTCATCCAGTTGATATGGAGCGCATCCAGTTACATTATCAAAATACTCATCAATTTGGAGCGAATCTGTATTTGGGCATTCATCCTCAATGTCAGGCACACCATCTACATCAGTATCAAGCGTCAATTGGTCTTGACTACAACCATTTTCATCAACCTCTGCAAGGGCAGTAGTATTAGCACAACGGTCTAGATAATTTGAGACGCCATCACCATCGGAATCCTTTTGATTTTCAGAGCAACCCATCCATTGACCCGAGGTATCAACCACTTCGCCTATCGTTGTGTCCCCACAAATATCGTCATCATCGATGATGCCATCACCATCGGAATCCTCTGCTGGGAGCGGGCATCCTCGGCCCCCATCTCCATTTGCATAGCCAAATTGTTGAGGACAGAAATCTCCATTTGTACGATTTGTGAAATCTCCAAAACCATCACCATCGGTATCTCTCCACTGTTCACCGTTTGAACTATTTGAGTCGGCGTTTCCATTCGGGTGTGCGCTTTCTGAAACATCGGGGTTAGACCAACCATCACCATCATCATCTTGACACCCAAATCTATCAACAGTTGAGTTACCCCAAATCACTGGACAAGCGTCGGCAGTAGTACCTGTTGGATTATCACCAAAACCATCCAAATCTGTGTCATTCCACTGACTCGGGTCCTCATTAAAAGCATCTTGTAGCCAAGCGTTTGGTGTGGTATTATCCCCATATCCATCACCATCTTTGTCATGCCATTGCTGAGAACAGTTTGCAATGCTACCACATGGTTCGCCGGAATTACCATTTCCACCAGGCCAATTATCAGCACATCCGTTGCGGCCATCCGAATCTATTGCATTACATTGACTACGATTGTATACCCAAGTACTTTCTTGGGCATTTTGGGCTATGTGAGGGTCAGACCAACCATCGCCATCGGTGTCTAAGCATCCTCCACGATCATTCTCTGAAAAACCTTGTAATCCGGGACATTGGTCACCTGTCCAATCAATATTGAACCAATCGGGGTCGCCATCACCATCTACGTCATGACCGTTGAATAAACGAAGGCTTTCGTTGGCATATTGGAAGTTATGATTATCACCCCAGCCATCATTATCCAAATCCTCCCATTGGTTACCATTTAGGGGGTAAATATCATTTGAAGAACCGCCACAACAATCTGGACCATGGTTATCATAATGGCCATCTCCATCTGTATCTCTTTGTTGATACCAATTCACAGGGTTTTGGTCATTATCAGTACTCCAACCATCCCCATCTGAGTCTTCACACCCTTTCCGGTCAACCCATGAATTACCGCGAGTGAATTGGCAAATATCAACAGCGTCTGCCCATCCATCTAAATCTTGGTCACTACAACCAAAGTACCCCCACCTACTTCCTCTATCAAGTAAATCAGTGCCACTGTTAATGCATTTATCTGGCGTAGGCCCATCAGGATTGTCTCCGTAGCCATCAGCATCAGCATCGTTCCATTGACCGCCCACGCGAGGAACTTCGTCCCAAGGGTCAGGGACAAAATCTCGGTCCCAGTCACTGTAAATACGGTAACTTGTCAAACGGTTGTTTGAGTTCAAATCAAAGTGACAAGCTACAACTCTGATTACACCTGTAGCATCAGTTTCCATATCAACACCGCACATATCACCTGCTGCTGTTGCAGTATACACTGATTCAATGAATACGTTACCATAGTAATCATGAATGATTGCCAATGTCATTCGCTCTACACCAGGGCCGCCATCAAAGGCTATCCAAAGCACTCCATCCCCTGTACTCCCTGCGCTCAACAAATCGCTCGAAGAATAAGGAATTGTCAGACCCACACAATTCGCTGTACTAATGGTACATAATTTTGCATCGGAAGTTTGGGTTTGTTCGGTAAACAACACCATGTTTTGATTCATAATATGTGACTTCAAATCATATGTTGGAGTCAATGATGTCGTCATCAATGATGTGACGTTGCTACCATTTACTGACAAAACTTCTGCAGCACCGGAATCATTTACAAGAGCAACCTGCAAGGTACCATCACTTAGGCAAGCAACATCATTGTCACTTTGGTACCCCCAAATTGAGAAGGTAGTAACGCTTCCATTCGCATCTATGTAACTTAGAATAGTTTGGTTTGTAGTTACAACTGAACTAACTAATACACCTGTTCCATTATCAAGTTGACAACCAGAACTAGCCCCATATTCTTCTGAACCGTTTGAATTTGTACCACTAATGTTCCAACTATCGCCGGATACTAATGGGTGAGTTAATGCGAACGCACTTGAAATTCCAGCACCAAGCGAACTATTGGTTACCACTGTAGAAGTCAAGAAGCCAGAATCTGTTTCCGCCCTCAATTCAACATCCGATACCGTGGCATTTTGGTAAGATGTTGTGAAAATTAAACTCTGCTCATTATCAATAACCAAATCAAGATCCATTCGATTGTGTGTCGCAAGAGGGTGCGGCGTTGTCAGAATCGTGTGAGCTGCTTGCTCAATGAAAGTATTGCTGTCATCAAGTACAATCGTCTTTCCAGACCTAGTTACAACCATTGATGCATTCGCAGAATAGGAGATTCCTTGCCATTCATCAGCAGCATTTGTAATCGCATTTGGCCGTTCTAAATGGCGTGTTTGATTTAGTATACTTGATTTCAGAAATAAGTGAAACCTGCCAGAATCATCCAAATAAAGGTCAACATCATCAATGGGGGCGCCCGCCATCACCATCGGAATATCAGAATATTCATTATTTCGCTTTTCAATTTGAACTACAGCACCTGCAGAGTTGCCATCCATGTCTTTATCAAGAGAGGTGACGATAATCTCAAACAGGCCATCACCATCTACATCACCTCCACCAGATATTGTGCGGCCAAGGTGTTGCCCACTCACGCCTTCCATGAGGATTGAGTTTACCCCTCTTCGTAGTAGTTGTGAATTATCAGCGAAGAAATACTCAACTTTTCCAGAACCAATGCTGTTAATTCCTATTGAAGAAATTGCGATTTCAGAAAGACCGTCATCGTTGATGTCACCAATTGTTGACATTGCGCTTCCAAAGGCTTGGCTGGATTCTGTACCAATCAACTCTAATGCTGGATTGTCAGGTAGTCCATTTGCTGAGCCGCGTAGAACGGTCACTTTTCCTAAAGCCAAATTGTCGTACAGAGGTTCGCTATATGCAAAATCGTCATATCCATCTTGATTGACATCACCAATTCCAAGAACTGAATAGCCGAGCAGTGTGTTGGTTGTTGTCGTTGTCCAGTAATTGTCCAATGTCATCGAGCCTAGTAGTGATCCTGTGTATACCTCAACTCTACCATTACCTGTAAGTTCTGAAAACGAACCAGCAGCACCCAAAGCAATATCATCAAAACCATCACCATTGATGTCACCAATTCCAGCCATAGACCAGCCTTGAATTACATTCACCCAATATCCACGAGTATACCAATCGTGATCTGTGCTAGGCCCAGTTGCTGAGCCTAAATACAGGTAGACTTTGCCTTCTCCACCTGATTGTGTGAAGCCAGTAGCAGCAACTAGAATATCGGCGTAACTATCGTTATTGACATCGCCAGCTGATGAAACTGTACCCCCGAATTTATCTCCTCCTCCTTCACCCGCATCTGACCAATTTGCAGCCGAATATGTGCGATTACCGCCGTAGAATATGTAAGAGACTCCAGTTGCAAATCCCAAATTGTTAGTTGCGCCAGGAGCGCCGATAATAAGGTCAGAACATCCATCACCATTGACATCCCCTGCATTGGCTATTGCTGAGCCAAATCTATCTCCACCAGCACTTCCGGTCAAATTGTAATCAGGGAGAGATGAAATCCCCATCCCTGAGCCCCAAAAGATGTCAACTGCTCCAATTTCGGTATTTGCAGCCGGCCGGCTAACAATCAAATCATCAATACCATCACAATCAAAGTCAAGGTCATTGATAACTTGAGTTGCATACTCATCACTCACGGCACCCGTTGTCAAAGTCTCAATTGATGGTGAAAGTCGGCCATTCTCTTGACCAGTCAAGTCCCGTACAATGGTTAACCCTGAAGAATTTGAAGACCCGTAAACATACTGGATATTTCCGGTTGATGGATCCTTGGCAAACGACATAGCTGGCCCAAGATCTTGACCAGCGGTTAGAGTTGTGAGCGTCCAATTACCATCTGTACCTAAAATCCCATGAATCATTTGTGTAGTGTCTAAATTTTGATAGAAGATATTCAGAGAATCATCTGAGTCCAAATATACCTCGTATTGGGCACCAACCCTTGTACCCTTTAACAATTCTTGATGAGTCCACCAAGTAGTGTACGAGGCAAAATGGAGTCCATTGTTAGAATCTAACCAAACCACATTTTCAGCACCAGCCGAGTCGAGTAATAGGGTGATTTTTGAGACTGAAGTCTGATTTTCAATCGTTCTCATGTTCCAGAGTCCACTCGCCCGCTGATATGCAACCTTAAGAAATCCAGATTCGTTAGTGTAAGCAATATGCAATAGTTCGCGCTCATCAATAACGATTGAGCATTTCTTTCCAAGTTCTACACCTCCTGCATCAACTTGAGTAATGGTGGTGGTACCACCAAATTCGAGTGTTGCAATCCACACACCTCCTGAGTCCTCGTGTAAACATCCTCTTGCCCGGCCTCTGTCGTCTCGTGAAAGTTCTATCTCGTCGAAAGTGAGGGATGTGTTGATGGTGGTTGTTTGCCAGACATCCATCCCCCGAGTTGAATCAACTAGCCAATCTGATGCGTTGATAATCATCGTTTGTCCAGCGAATTGTTCCCCATTACCATTCGAAAATGAAGTACTAGGCGCTATCACCTGATTTTGCTCTAGAGATGTTTCGTCACTTTGCGATATTGACAGTATTGGAGTCACGACTGAAAATAGTAATAAAAGTACCAAGGCTGAAGGAAGCAACAACTCTCTGCTTGCTACTCGCTCGGCCCCCATGGGGCCGATGGAAACACCGTTCCTGTAAAAGGGTAGTCAATAGATGTGGTAACCTTTAGACTAGTAAAACGAATAAGTTAACAGCCATTAGGACAATCGTGGAGGTAGATGTAACCCTGCTGATAGCGGCAGGAGAAGTTGGTGATGATACCACCCTTGCAACCTCTTGCCAGTCGGCTACGAGAGTGATTGCAGTTGATGGTGGAGTCCGACATCTAAGATACCTGAATATTGTCCCCGACGTCATTGTCGGTGACCTTGATTCAGCAAGCGAGGATGAACTTGAGTGGGGGCAAGAAAATGGCTGTGAAATCATACACCTAAAAGAACAGGATACAAGTGACCTTGCAAAGGCACTCAACCTATGTAATGAACGCCAATGGTCACACATCCAAATCATTGGAATTGAAGGGGGAAGAATGGACCACCAACTGGGTAGCCTTGCTTCTATTTCGAATGCCTCAATTGACCTGAATATCAAAGCTGAACTGTCCGATACAACATTGACTAGACTCACAACTAACCAGCAGTTTCAACAAGAATTTTCAGGCACATTTTCACTCTTTAGTTTTGGTCAATCTGTCGTTACCTTGACAGGTGGAGAATGGAACCTTGAGAATGATATTGTAACCTTCTCAACTAAAGGACTTTCAAATCAATCAGATGGTCCCATCAACATTAAGATTCATTCTGGCGATTCGGTCATTCTTCTCTGCAATAAAGAATGAAAATTACCAGCCCTCATTTCCAAATGGCAGACTCAGCCCATGGTAATCCAAGGGCAATCCCGACCAATTCTAAAATAATGTAATTCCAAATGAAATAAATGACGAAAGTGGAAGTCATTACAGCTAGAGTCGTATTGATTATTCGTCTCCTCTCCTTCTTGGCTTGGTCAAGTGTACAGACTCCGCGACTGCGAAAATGTATGACTAAGCCAACACCTACCATGGCGATAGCAATAGCGTAAACGATTGGACGAGCAATCCCAAAATAGAGATTATTTGACAATTGGTCAGCAGCGATAATAGCAGACGAGCCTGCAAAAAGAACCCAAACCACGCTTGGAAGACAACACATGGAGGCAGTCACAGCCCCAAGTCCGATAACTTTCCACAACGATTTTGTTTCTGAAAGAATGCCTTCATCTGGTATTGATTCTTGACCCATCTCCCAGACACCTACCCGTTTTTCCTCATTTCATCTTGCAATTGACTTGGCCCTCTATATTGATTCAATCTAGACTTCGGAATAAGGTACCCATTGTCCAGAAACTTGATCAAACCAGTCAACAGCACCATCAGGGTGTTGTCGCCAGTAAACGCCGGTCGGGTCTACATAAGATGGGAAACCATCAGCATCTGGTTCTAATTCCATGGCATTCAGATCACCAAATGCCATTTCTTCTTCACCTCTGCGATTCCACATTGCCCCACCAAATAATCCCAACAAAATTGAAACTCCTATGCCAATAATTCCAACAACCGCTTGGGCTGCTAATATTGACTCACCGAAGAACGGTGTTGGTTCATATTCTTCGCCAAGGGATCGGTCTGGCCACATATTTTCTGGTCCAGCTGCTTCTAACACTTCTGCGGATACTTCACCAATAGGTGGTAAACGAACTATGTTGAATGCTCCTCGCGTTGATTGTCCTTCAGGTGAAGTCACTGTAACCCTCACCTTACTGAATCCTACTTGCCAAAGACGACAATCCACCGTTGAGAAACCAGGGACAGTCAAATCTTCTCCACGAGGGTCAGTGATTTCCCATTCAACGGCCATCAGTGCCATTACTGTACCAATTGAGGGCTCAATAGCCACCGTACATGGTGAGCCAACTTCGTCATTATTGCCAGACACATTGAGTGTGAATACTGGTGGGGGTAGTGTGTGAATAGTGAAATCTTTAGTTGTCGAAGTAGAGAATCCAAGGGTGTTTCGGTAAAACATTTCCAAGTGATAATCGCGAGCCGGCCAAGTTGAACAATCAATATCAGAAAGATCACTGGGGACAAGCCAAGGAGTGCCACTTAGAGAGATAACACCCGTTGCACCATAGAGGTCACCAATCTCATCAAGGAACACTCTTTCAACTATACAATCATCACCTAAGAAAATCGTAGGTGCTGCCTCTAAATCAAATCTCAAGTAAGGCGCAGAGAGACTTGCCATTAACTCATATTCACCAAAATCTTCTGAGTAAACTATCATGTTAGACTCAGCGTCCCACACCTTCATCCTAACTGTAAAAGTACCATCACCCCAAGCCTGAACATCTGTTGAACCGAAGTAAGGGCTTGTACGGTTGAAGGTGAGATTGTCCCAGAAAGTGAGGGTCATGCCTGCATGTTCTACATCAACCTGAACAGCCGCCTCAGCATAGTGCGAGGTGGTGTTTATCAGATAGACAACTCTTATTGTATCTCTATCACCATCATTGTCTAAATCTAGCCTGTCAGCTCTTGAACTATCGACTCCAATGTGTGGCGCATCCTGGGCTGAAACAGCCGATGCAAATAGAGGCACTAATAGGATAATCAGCGCCAAAAACGCTACACTCTGTCTACTCAAGGATTTCACCTCCATCCTCTTTGCGTAAAGCAGTTACAAAAAGGAATGTTAAGAAGAAAATAATAATCGGTGGTAAGAATGTGAATAATGAGGAAGATGGATTTTCTGACATCAACGAAATGTGGGCATTAATGGTGCCGTAAGAATCACTGAAACCATCACTATTGGAATCTGGACAACCTTGCAAATCAATGTATGAGGTGCCTGCTTTACTAGGGCAGTCATCTCTTAGGCTTCCCATAGTATTGTCACCATAGCCATCACCATCTTCGTCGGCCCATTGAAGGCGATTTTTTGGGAATGCATCTGCTTCACCCTCAGGATTTGCTAACCATGTTTCATCAGCATCAGAGTAACCATCTCGGTCTAAATCAGGACATCCTAAACGATCAATCAGTGAAACCCCAAGGCTAACTTCCTCAAATGGGCATGAATCGGATTGGTGGCCAAAACTGTTGTCTCCAAACCCATCGCCGTCGGAATCAGCCCATTGACTAGGGTCATACGGGAATCGGTCACCCATGTCAGAGTAACCATCATTGTCTGAATCAGTGCAACCATGACGGTCTTCTCGGCTGGTTCCAGGTGTTTCCTTGCATCGGTCAGGAGTGGTTGCGCCCGCCGCCTGATTATCTCCAAAACCATCACCATCAATGTCTTCCCACTGAGTTGGGTCATTGATGAAAGCATCAGCCTCACCAAATGGATTTGCTAACCAACCAAGTTCGGGCTGAGCATCCGAAGAACCATCACTGTCTGTATCAGGGCAACCCCAACGGTCGCGGTAAGATTTGCCAAAGGTCGCAACACAGGAATCTGATTGCCACGCACCAAGTTCTTGATTATCACCAAAACTATCTCCATCAACATCATGCCACTGAGTAATTTCCTCAGGAAATGCATCACCAAATCCAGAAGGGTGTGCTAACCAAGTACCATCAGCGTTGGAATACCCATCACCATCTGAATCTGGACAACCATAACGGTCATGATGGCTACTTCCAATCCTATTGATGCAAGAATCTGGCTCAGAACCTGAAAGGTTGTCACCATACCCATCTCCATCTAAGTCTGCCCACTGAGTTGGCTCTTCAGAAAAGTTGTCAGCCTGCCAAGCTCCAGATGCCGTGTTATCACCGTAACCATCACCATCAGTGTCAAGCCACTGAGTAGGATTGTCAGGGAAGGCGTCTGGGTCTGTACCAAGTGGATTATCCCCAAAACCATCCAAATCTCGGTCTGCCCATTGAGTAGGGTCATTAGGAAAAGCATCAGCACAGTGGGTCTCATCGCTCTGACAAAGAACTGGGTCGTATGTCCAATTCATATCCGGATTAGACCAGCCATCGCCATCAACATCCACACAACCAAAGCGGTCTGCGGTTGAATTACCCCATTCTGTCGGGCAAAAGTCTGGGCGAGTTGCATTTTCAACAAACTCTCCAATACCTGTACCATTGCGCATTACTCCCCAAGTCATATCTGCCCAATTATCACCAAACTGGTCAGAATCGGTATCATGCCATTGAGTATTATCTTGGAAAAATGCGTCTGCACCATCAGAAATATACCACGGTGAATCTGACCAAAGAGAATTTGGGTCTGGGTCAGACCATCCATCAGCATCACTGTCTGTGCAACCATTTCGGTCTTGGGTTGAATGACCGTAAAAATCAGGACAGCCATCAGGATTTGTAGCCGGGGCAGGATTGTCGCCAAAATCATCACCATCGGAATCAAGCCATTGCGTGTTATCGCTAGGGAAAGCATCTGCCCCTTGAGCCACAGACCAACCAGATCCAGGGTCACTATATCCATCTCCATCGGAATCTGGGCAGCCGTTTCGGTCAGAAGTTGAATCGCCTGCTACAGTGTCACAATCATCGTCATTATCGGTAAATCCATCGTCATCAGTATCCCGATATCCCGTCTGAAGTTGGGGAGTTACATCATAGTTGAATTGACTAGAAAACCACCCATCTGGTACTGCCTTAATACGGAAAAAATACCAATCGTGAGATGTTGCTGTAGCCGCAATATTTCTAGTCCCATCATTTGCGAAACTTGTTGAAGTTAATTCATTCCCACCCGAATCGTATATACCCATTTGCCCATCATAACCATCAAAGGTCCCATGGCAACATGTGCTCACACTGAGGCTCACTGAATCTCCAGTCCAGGCTTCTATTTTCCACCAATCAGTAGTATCACCATCTGCGTCTACAGAACCACTGCTAGTCGCACCGTCTGTAAGTACAGCAGCAGTAGCCATTGTGTCGTCAGCAGAAACTGTCGGGATAGGAATGAGGGTGAGGGCAATGAAAATCGCAATTACACGTAACCCGGCCCTCATTGGGTGCCTTAGGCACCCCTCATGGTCATAATCACTTTGTAGGCATGATGAAGAGATATTTCACCGATTGATGAACAGATTATCTCATTCCGAGTAAAAAATTGCATATTTATCCGCATTTAAACGGTATGTATATTCCTCAGCCACTCTTTTTCTCCCGTTGGCCACCAACTCTGGAATATTTTCGGGATTGCCAAGTAGATTGTTCACAGTTTTAGCAAGTGAAGCGGGGTTTCCGACTTCAAACAATCCTCCAACCGTTTCATCAACCATTTCTGGTAGAGGACCATCGTTTACAGTGGCGCAGGGAGTACCAGATGCCATTGATTCAAGAGGAATCAATCCTTGCCCTTCATATAGCGAAGGATAAACACTCAAATCTGCAGACCTGAATAATTGTGCCAAGTCAGAAAATGGCATCCCTGACTCAATTGTCACTGCCTCTTGAATACCCAGATTTTTTGCCTGCTTCAATAGAGTTTTACGCATATGTCCGCGGCCAACAATTACCAAATGTGCGCCGCTATTTTCTGACAAGATTGCAGGCATCGCTCTTAGTAAAGTTCGGAATCCCTTCCGGCCAGCTAGTCGGCCAACTGCAAGCAAAAGTGGAGTTTTTGTCTCAGGTAATCCCCGCAATGCATTTTCATCAGGATTACCATATCTTCTGCGCATTCTCTCATGCGCTAATTGTGAATCTTCATCGTCATGGTTTTGAGGGTGGAACATGTCAATATCAACCCCCCAACGGACCACTTCTACACGCCAATTTTGCGGTGGGTCATAACGCTGTTCAAAATCTAGTTTTGTAGCCTCAGAATTTGCTACACAAACTGTTGAACCGCGCACAGCTGCGCGTTCGTATTTTGCATAATGTTTCGCTGACAAAAGAATCGCCAAATCATTAGGATTTTTCCACGTTGCAGACTCACCATATTTTGCGGCTCGCAGCATTCCATCCCTCTCACCAAGCCATGAACCATGCAAAGTTGTCGTTACATTGCCTATTTCAGCACGTACTTGGGCAAATTGCCTTGCTGTCCAAGAAATCATCGGCGCATGGACATGCACAGCGTCAACAGGGTCAACCTTGTGAAGTCGCAACAATTCTTTGAGCGCATGACGACCATAGGATCGTGTGAACGCCATGGGGATTTTCGCCCATTTAACCATTCGAACATTTACCCCATCCAGTTTAGGAATCAAAGATGGATTCTTTATTGCCTTAGAATCACGGCGCGTTATTACTGTCACTTTATGTCCCATTTTGGCTAGTGCATTTGAAAGATGGTACACAGTAGAACCCATCCCACCCCACCGGGGCGGATACTCGCCAGACAACATCGCCACGTGCATTTTTCAACCCCCACTGCCAATTCAGGCATAACGGCCACTTAGGCCATCGTTTTCAAGCGATTCCTTGACAGTTCATCCAATAGAGCCTTTCAAGAGAGATGGGTAAGTCGGCGGTTCGGTGACTGAGATGTCTGATACACTACCCGTGCATGTGACTGTGGTTATACCGACCCGTAATGAAGAGGCTGCAATTGTAGATACAATTCGGTCGGTACCATCCGATGGATGGTGTGAAAAACTTGATTTTCTGATAATCGATGGAAATTCAACAGATAAAACCAGAGAACTCGCGGAGCAAGAGGGCGCACAAGTATATCTTGAGCCACGCAAGGGTTACGGTAGAGCCTACCGAACAGGGTTTGCCATGGCACCAGGCGAAATTATCGTAACAATGGACGCTGACTGCACATATCCTGGTGAAGAAGTACCGGGATTAGTACGAAAATTGGTTGAAGAAAATTTGGAATTCATCACCTGTGACCGTCTGAGAAGAGCAGAAGAAGGTAGCATGTCAGGTATGCATGGTTTTGGAAATTGGGCTCTATCATTCACTGCTCGTATGTTGTTCTGGTACGGTATTCATGACTCACAATCAGGTATGTGGGTGTTTTACAAGCGTATCATGGATAACCCGAAAATGAGGCCAACCAATGATGGGATGCCACTTTCTGAAGAGATGAAAATCAATGCAAGACGCTGTTTTGGAAAGAAGAAAGCCATTGAGATATCTGTCCCATACCGTCCACGTGTCGGTGATGCTGAAATCAATACTTGGACTGACGGACGGAAGAATCTATTCTTCCTTTACCTCAAAAGGTTCGGGCTAAATCGAACCCGTTCTGCTTGGGGTCCTGAAGAATAAGACGCAAATATTCGGTGTTGCTCGCAACACCTCCTGTTAGCGTAGTCACTCATAGGTTCAATTACTACACAGTAGTAATACAATTCGGGTAGAGGGCTTTGGCTGTAAGTAAATCCAATGTTGCGGTTCTTGCGCATGAGCCAATAAGAATTGGTTCTGGTGGGGGTTTTTGGGGTGACCGACCTCTTGCACCAGTGGACCTCCTCAAAAGCGATGATTTGGATTATATGATGATTGATTACCTCGCTGAATTAACTCTCTCCATCATGACCAAACAGAAGCGTCGTGACCCAAGTTCTGGCTGGGCTACCGATCTTGAAATATGGCTTGCAGCAGGTGGAATTGATGCACTACGGAAAAAATCGGTGAAGTTGGTTACCAACGGAGGTGGTGCAAATCCTGAATCCTGTGCAAGGATGGTTCTGGAACAAGCGACAAAAATAGGTTGGCATGAATGCAAGGTGGCGGTGATATCAGGAGACGATATACTTCCAAGACTTGATTATCTATTGAAAAATGGAGAAGAATTAACTCATTTTGAGAGTGGTGAAACAATATCTGATAATGGGGCCGAAATGATGTCTGCAAATGCCTATCTCGGCGCTGGCCCAATCGCATCAGCACTGGAAATCGGTGCTGATATCATTATCACAGGACGGGTTGCTGATGCGAGTCTTCTAGTTGGTTGTATGTTACATTCTGCAGGATGGGCCTACAACGCCTTCCAACTCGGTTTGACTCGAGAATCACCAGTCGTAGATTGGGCACCAAAGCATATTACAAATCCTCTCGATATTCTAGCACAATGGACCATTGCAGGACATTTGATAGAATGCGGCGCTCAGGTTTGTGGTGGCAATTATTCCAACTGGGATGAAGTACCAAATCTTGCAACCCTAACTCTACCGATAGCAGAAATCTATCTCAATAGCGATGTGAAAATTACTCGAGGGCGTGGCGGAGGCGGTATGGTGAATAGAAAAATAGTTGCTGAACAATTGATCTATGAAATTGGAGACCCTGAAGCATATATCACACCTGATGTTGTAGTTGATATGCGAAATATCACCATTGAAGATGAATCTGAGGATGTGGTGGTTGTCACAGGCGCTGTTGGCAAACCTGAACCTAAATCTCTGAAGGTCAGTGCCGCAGTAGAAGGTGGTTGGTTTGCATCATCCTCACTTCTCATTAGTGGGCCAAATGCCTTAGCAAGAGCAACTGCTTGTGATCTCGCTCTCAGAGCGCGGCTATCAGCCTTAGAAGAATTAGAGATTTACACCGAATTCATAGGGGGTGGCGTTACACTGCCCAAGAATATCCGCCAGCAATTGCAGCCTATACTAAATCCACCAGAAGTCTTACTTCGGTGGGCAGTCACAAGTCCTAATCGGCAAAATATCACTGAATTCACCCGAGAAGTTGCTCCCCTCGTACTAACTGGGCCTGCAGGAGTAGGTGGATATGGGGCTCGAACTAAACCACGGCGTCAACTACAATTTTGGCCCACTCTAATCTCAAGAAAGTCTGTCGAGTCATTGGTGAAAATTGAACTTCTCACTCACCTTCACATCACACCAGAAAGTGAACGATTCCATTTCATTCGCAAGCGCACTAGAGGATTCATCTCTCGGCTACAAGATGAACTTGATGAGCGAGAGTGGACCCGCCCAATAGTCAAGAAACTCGGATTTGAAAGAAATGACTCTATTGCCGAACTAACAATTCCAAAAGAAAAAGAGGTGGAAATTTGAGCGAAATAGTTTGGATCCCTCTATCAGATTTAGCTCATGGAAGATCCGGTGACAAAGGTGACTCATTCAACATCGGTCTTATCGCACACGAAAAAAAGTGGCTAGAAATTCTCGAGGTTTCTGTAACCCCAAAACTCCTAGGTGAGTGGTATGGTGATTCTGTGACTGGTTTAATTTCGGTCTGGTCGATGCCTGGGATTGGGGCGATTAACTGCCTTTTACGAGGTGGTTTAGGCGGCGGTGCTACGACTTCGCTGATGCTTGATGCACAAGGAAAAATATGGGGTCAATCTGTTCTAAGGATGCGCGTTCCAGTAAACAGAAAACAGGCTTCTGAGTTAGGTGTATCACTAAATAACCAATCTGAGAATCAATGGGATATGTCCCATCTCATTTGATAGAATTTTAAAACAAACCTCAATCAAGTTCTACCATAGATGGTATATCGTCATCTGATATTTCTTCGGCATCTACTTCTTCTGTGAAGTCAAGCGGTTCTTCATCCCCTACCGAGTCTGCGATATCATCTTCATCAAATGGGGAATCATCATCTTCATCACCAAATCCACTAACACCCCACGATTCAATCATTTGCAAATCAGCAGCAAGGCGGCGTTTGCGTGAAAGTGTGTACAGCACACCACCAACAACTGCCAATCCAAGAAGACCAAGAATGATAGCAACTGTACTATCCATGATGACATCAAAGAATGATGATTGCTGTGAAGCTCCTTCAACCCTGATGGTAGATGAAAGTCGGTTTGAAAGATGAGGCTCTTCTTCGGGGCCATCACGGCAAATAACCTCAATGTTCATCCAGCCATCACGACCTGGTGTCACCTTCACCTGTCCTGTCCATGTACTGTCACTAGCAACGCCATCTGGTTCTGCACCATCATCAGAAAGTGAAAATTCGCTTTCAATCCCACCCTGAGATACCCAACCTACACATTCCCAAGTGGTCATATCTGCATCAAGTACGAAAGCACGGACGGTAATAATTGATTCAACACCAGCAGTCAATGTACCCGGTTCCACCAATAAGTCATCCAATACTGGCCATGAATCGTCCACAGTAATGTTAGCAAAAGCCCAAGTTGATGCACCGCGGCTATCTTTCACCTGAAGAGAAATCAAATGAATACCGGGTAACAAAGTCTGATTTCCCATCGCCGTCTCATTCAATAATAAAGCAGATGCCCCTTGACCAAGGTACCAACGATAGAGAATTATATCTTCATCAGCATCCCATGATTCGTTAGCATTTAGAAAAATGTTTTCACCAGGAGAAATTGTTTCCCCTTCTTGAGGGGAGGAAATGATAGCCATGGGCGGGGATGCGAGAACCTTCAAAGAACGTGTCTCATTTCTACTCATTCCGGTTTCATCTGTAACAGTGAAAGTTAGAATGTGGTCACCTGATGGAACATACCTTGAGTACCAGAAATTTGGATTTACAGCATCAAGTAATGGCTCCGAAAGCAAATTAGAAGTCACTGAAAAAGTAAAGTTATCGCCATCAGGATCCCATGATTGTTGAGGGTCAAAAAGTACCACTTCATTGCTGACAACTTCAATCCCATCGTCTGGTGAGGCAAGCACTAGAATCGGGGCACTCGTAGATACTTCAATGGTCATAGAATCGGTTACAGGAGTGTTCACTCCATCCGAAACAGTGAGGGTTACTACATTAGTCCCACTAGGTAAACGAGCCTCAACCTGCCAATCACCACCAAATGGTTCACTCAGTAAGTCGCTAGTCCATTCAGGAGTTACTGTATCAGGCATAGAAGGGGTGCCCGGATTACACAACCACCCCGTTGACATTTCAGGGAAGGCTTCAGCGCATGGTGCATCCCAATCACCTGAGCCAAATGCTGAGAAAAGAACAAGGTCGGCTGATTCAATGCTATCACTTGCGGTTGGTAACTCTATATGCGCTAGAGGAGGTGAATTGAGGACCACTACCTCAACTTCGAATGGTGTTGACCACTGATTGATATGATATGAATCGTCATCAGAAAGCCGTAATCGAATCGTGTGTGTTCCTTGGCTGAGATGTCCTGTCCAAATGAGAGGGGTTGACATTGAGGTATTCAAGTCACCATCAATGTCAGAATTCCACCATGCAAAAATCGTATCACCTTCAGGGTCAAACGATGCCGAGCCGTCAAGTGTGACTTGCGACTGGGAGAGATTGGAGTCGCGGCTGACAGTGAATGAGGGGTGAGGATACTCATTCTGAACTTCTACTGAGAGGTTGTAGTAAACCGTCGGGTTGAGCCCATCAGAGAATGCCATGGTATAGGTGAACTCCCTCTCAGGTGCTAGCTCAAACGTTCTATTCCATTCAAGAGGGTAGGTCGCTGAAACTTGAATCCCAGCCTGCTCATAGTCAGTCCACTCACCAGTCTGAATCAAGTCACCCTCGGCGTCAGTGGTATCGCTGGCGTTAACATGCAGATTTTCCGTGAAGTTGAGGCGCAGTACCCCATCCCAATCAAGGGCCGGTGTCGTGTGGACGATGACCGATGGTGGCAGATTTACGAAGGTGATGGTGCGAGTCTCGCTAGCACAGTTTCCTTGGTCATCACACACTTCTAGAGTTATCTGGTGAACACCATCGGTAAGC